>Ga0180433_10002316_pt1 | contig 29622 bp, 23 predicted proteins | sample SS_ome_8_FD_132980 | JGI IMG/M metagenome (GOLD analysis project Ga0180433, IMG submission 132980) | Hypersaline lake sediment archaeal communities from the Salton Sea, California, USA - SS_1_D_1 metaG | ecosystem: Environmental > Aquatic > Non-marine Saline and Alkaline > Hypersaline >... | reverse complement strand
CAGACTTATCCATACCAGGTAACTCAGCTGAGATCTCAAAAGTTTTATCTGTTTCAGTGATATTGGAAAGAGGTGTTCTGAAAACTGGCTCATCATCCCTGATGATTAAACTAAACGGTCGTCTTCGACGCGACAATCCAAAAGGCCAAAAGTCATCATTGAAAAAGCTATCAAACATGCGATCCATTTCTTGGAATAAAGAAAACGGATTCTCACGCCTTACAGTAAGTTCTCTTGATTTTTTTCCTTCTTCAGTCTCTTCTTTGCCTTTTTTCTTAGTAACTTCTATTTTTTCTTTTTCTGCCATATAATTTACCTCCTTTGTTTGTAGTTTTTATATTTTTGTATCGACTGATTGTCAAACATCAGTTGACAATTATCAATTAAAAAATAAGTAACTTGGATATTTAAATATTATGTTTTTTTCTTATAAAAAGAAGTGCTCCAGTCCCTTACTCATATCGTTGAAAAGTCATTTCATCATAACTTTTTAAAAGGATCTTGTTTATTGGTATTTTTTCTTGCACTTCTCACATTCGTAATATAGATCGATACGCTGTCCTTTTGGTTCAAAATTAAGGTTAGAAATCAATTGTTTCCAACTTTCATTAAATGATTTTGATTCATAATCATCGATATGACCACATTTTGTACATATCATATTTATATGAAGCTCCATATTCGGATCATATCGTAAACTTCCCTCATTGAAGCCAAGTTCTTGAATTAGCTTGAGTTGCTTTAGTAAATGTAATGTTTTATAAATTGTTCCAAGACTTATAGTGGGATGATTTTTCTTTAAGGCTTCATAAATCTGTTCTGTGGTGGGATGATCATCTCGGGATATGAGGTACTGGTAAATAGCAAGACGTTGAGTAGTGACTTTAAACCCATTCTCACGAAAAAGATCAAAAAATTCTTGGTCCTTCATTTCTAAATATAGAAATTACTTTTAATATATAAAAATAATCTTTTTTAATAATTATTATTAATTAATAATAACTCTTATCTAAGAATGGTTATGAAAGTCTTTACTAATAAACTATAAGATAAGAGCTTTAATGTTGATAAAATCTATTGTTTTCTGATACAATCTGAAAACAAATAGAAACAAAATATTGAAGACGATTTTTATGAAAGAGAAAAAAAAGAAGAAAATGAATTTAAAAGCAAAAAAAGGCACGTCTAACCGAGATTGGTGGCCAAATCTATTAAATCTGGATATTTTACACCAACATTCCTCTAAATCTAATCCAATGGACGAGGACTTCGATTACGCTAAAGAATTTAATAGTCTTGACTTGAAAACTGTGAAAAAGGATCTCGAAGTATTGATGACTAAATCGCAAGACTGGTGGCCAGCTGATTTCGGTCATTACGGTCCTTTATTTATTCGCATGGCTTGGCATAGTGCTGGTACCTATCGCACCGGTGATGGTCGTGGCGGGGGCGGCAGTGGAAATCAACGCTTCCCCCCTCTTAGCAGTTGGCCGGATAATGTCAACCTCGACAAAGCACGTCGGTTGCTTTGGCCAATTAAGAAAAAATATGGTCGGAAAATATCATGGGCCGACTTAATGATTCTTGCAGGTAACGTCGCCTTGGAATCAATGGGTTTTAAGACATTCGGCTTCGGTGGTGGGCGTAAAGATATCTGGGAACCAGAGAAAGACATTAATTGGGGTTCTGAGAAAGAATGGTTAGCTGACGAACGGTGGCATACAGAAAAGAAAAATACACCCGATCTCGAGAATCCACTCGCAGCGGTGCAGATGGGTCTGATTTATGTCAACCCAGAAGGTCCAGATGGTAATCCTGATCCCGTTTTGGCGGCCAAAGATATCCGTGAGTCATTCGCACGCATGGCAATGAATGACGAGGAGACCGTAGCACTTATTGCAGGAGGACATTCGTTCGGTAAGTGCCATGGCGCAGGTGATGCGAAACATGTTGGACCCGAGCCTGAAGCAGCTGATATCGAAAATATGGGACTGGGTTGGAAAAGTAGTTTTGGTTCAGGTAAAGGTAAAGATACAATTTCAAGTGGTTTGGAAGTAACTTGGACACAAACTCCAACGAGATGGAGTATAAATTTCTTAAGGAACCTATTTAATTTTGAATGGGAATTAACAAAGAGTCCTGCTGGCGCGCATCAGTGGATACCCAAGGGTGGTGCAGGAGCTGGTACCGTACCAGATGCCCACGACAAATCAAAACGTCATGCTCCCACCATGTTAACCACGGATTTATCCCTTCGATTTGACCCCATCTATGAAAAAATATCACGACACTTCTTAGAGAATCCAAATGAATTCGCGGAGGCATTCGCTCGAGCATGGTTTAAGCTTACACATCGTGACATGGGTCCCCGAACACGTTATCTCGGTCCGGAGGTTCCTGACGAAGATCTTATTTGGCAAGATCCAATCCCCGTAGTCAACTACAAACTGATTGATAAAAATGACATCACTTCCCTGAAGGAAAAAATATTGGCATCTGGATTGTCTGTATCCGAGTTAGTTTATACCGCTTGGGCTTCAGCATCAACTTTTCGTGGTTCTGATAAACGTGGTGGTGCTAATGGAGCACGTATACGCTTAGCACCTCAGAAAGATTGGGAAGTCAACCAACCACCTCAACTCTCTAAAGTCCTCAAAATCCTAGAGGATATTCAGAGTGATTTTAATAGTGGCCAAATGGATGGTAAAAAAGTATCATTAGCTGACCTCATTGTTTTGGGTGGCTGTGTGGGCGTTGAACAGGGTGCAAGGAATGCGGGATATAATATAGAGGTTCCTTTCACGCCAGGACGTATGGACGCATTGCAAGAACAAACTGACGTGGATTCATTTGCCGTATTAGAACCAATCGCTGATGGATTCCGTAATTATATGAAGAGTCATTATAACGTAGCTGCTGAAGAGCTATTAGTTGACAAAGCGCAATTACTGACATTAACTGCACCCGAGATGACCGTTCTTATTGGTGGTATGCGTGTCTTGAATGCCAATTATGAACATTCACAACATGGTGTCTTTACCAAGCGACCTGAGGAACTTAGCACTGATTTCTTTGTAAATTTACTCGACATGAGCACGGAATGGAAGGCAACTAAGGAAGACGAGAACATATTTGAAGGCTATGACCGCGCAACGGGCGAGCTCAAGTGGACTGGTACCCGTATTGATCTAATATTTGGCTCAAATGCCCAACTACGAGCCTTGGCGGAAGTCTATGCCTCTGATGATGCTCATGAGAAGTTCCTGCATGATTTTGTTGCAGTATGGAATAAAGTTATGAGCCTTGATCGTTTCGATCTCGCCTAAACTCTAATTTTAATATTTTTTTTTATTAATTATTATAATTAATTACCCTCAGAAAAAGGATAAATATTGACCGAAACTGTTGATATAAAAATAGAACACAAATTAGCCCCTAAAGTACAAGTTTCCTCTAGTAAACTTAAAAAATGTATATTCTATGTTATAGGTTATCTTTCTGTCGCTTTAGGAATAATTGGATTAATCCTCCCAATTCTTCCTACGACCCCCTTCCTATTACTTGCAACTGCATGTTTTGCGAGAAATTCTGAAAAAGCATATAATTGGCTAACCAATAATAAAATTTTTGGAAAATTTATTCGAGATTATCGTGAGGGTAAAGGACTTTCTGTGAAAGTGAGGATTTACACGTTATTTTTCTTGTGGTTATCAATTATTCTGTCTATTCTTTTCATATCGATTTTATGGGTTCAGATATTGTTGCTTATTATAGCTAGCTTAGTTTCAATGCATGTGATAATGATCAAACCGAAAAAAAGAGATTGAACTAATAAGATTATAAAATTTTCTTAGTTAAATTTTTTCTATAATAATGCTTGCTTCCTTTATCATTTCCATTTTAACCTTATTTTCCATATTATAGGGTTCCTTGTAAACAACACGTTTGATGCCTGCGTTAATTAATAATTTGAGACAGCTCATACAAGGAAAAGTGGTCGTATATAAGGTTGTATTTCCCATGATCGACGTTCCGTGAAGTGCTGCTTGAATGACACAATTTATTTCAGCATGAACCCCTCTGCAGAGTTCTGGTTTTTCACCAGGGTTCAGATTCCTCCGCAAACAAGTTTCCAAAGTGCAATGTTTAAACCCAGAAGGCGCACCATTATATCCAGTCGATAAGATATGCGAATCTTTTACTAATACGGCGCCCACATTTCGTCGGATGCAGGTAGATCTCAACTTTACCACTTCAGCAATTTTCATGAAGTAGTGATCCTTTGAGATCCGTGAATTATTAGGATTCATAATACATATTTAACAAGTGTTTTATGCTGATCCAAACGCATCTAGAAGTTTAATATTTTGCTATTAATTATCAAATAAAATATAAATAATACGAAGTTAAAGGTAGGGGATTTATATAAGTAAAATAATTAAAGTACCTTGGGCTGCTTGGCGAGAGCCAGAGTACCTTGATTTGACATTTCCCAACTCTTGGGAAGTTACAAAGTGTCAAATGAATGGAGCAGAAGCACAAGAACTTTCGGATGATGCGATTCGTGAATCAATTTTAAATCCTATTGGCGCACCAAGGTTATCCGATTTAGCTAAGGGAAAAGAGAAAGTTGTAATTGCAATTGATGATATGACTAGGACTACCCAAATTTCGCGTATTTTTCCCTATGTACTTGAGGAATTAACGAAAGCTAATATCCATAAGGAACAGATTAAAATTATAGCGGCTGTAGGCGCTCATAGACCAATGAACAGGGAAGATTTTTTATTGAAATTGGGAGAGTCCATCGTAAATACCATAGAAATTGAAAATCATCATCCATATGAAAATCTGACTAATGTTGGGAATTCTAGTAAAGGGACTCCGATTGATGTGAATTCGACCTATTTAAACGCTGAGTTAAAAATTGCGATTGGTGGAGTGATTCCCCATCCACTCGCTGGGTTTGGAGGTGGTGCCAAAATTATCTTACCAGGTGTATGCGGAATACGGACCCTTGAAGCAAACCATGCTGCCGGAATGAAAGGGGAAGGTGCGGGAATTGGAAGAATGACTGATATTCGCAGAGATATTGAAGAGGTGGTGGAAAGGGTTGGTTTAGATTTCTCGGTAAATGTACTTCTAAATGAGCGAGGTAAGCTGGCCCGTATCTTTTCTGGTCATTTTAAAGCCGCCCACCGAAAAGCAATGGAGGAGGCAGCACAGTTTTATTCAACAAAAGTTACTTTAAATAATCAGATTTGCTTTTTCAATTCCTATCCAGAGGACTCTGAGTTAAATCAAGCCCAATATAAACCATTTAATTTCCTTATGACCTCACCGAATAATATGCTCGATAGGAGAGGTGCAATTGTTATCATGACCTCTTCCTATGAGGGACGAGGATATCACAGTCTATTATCGGAAACAGGTTCAAAACTATATCGAAATTTGATTGAAAGTGTAGTTTGGAGAGCATTTGTTAAAAAAAGGAAAGTGTATTTATTCTCTCCAAATGTTAATATTTATGATAAAAACCATTTCTTCCCCGAATCCGTGGAGTTGTTTACCAAGTGGTCTTCCTTAATAGAACAGTTAGAAAGGGATTTTGAAAACTCTCCGAAAGCAGCGGTATTTCCATGTAGCATTCAGATTTCCGAATAAATCTTTTCCTTATCAGATCGTGACATACATTAACTATCTATGACTTATTTTCTTACAGCATTCAAGTTTGTGTTTTATGAAAAAAGTTGAACTCCTCGCACCTGCGAAAAATTTAAAAGCCATTAAAGCCGCCGCTAAGTATGCGGATTCCGTCTATTTTGGTATTGAGAATTTTAATATGCGAATGCGCTCTGAAAATATCGCGTTGGAAGATTTAAACCGAGTAGTCAGTTTCTGTCAGAGTAAGGAGTTAAAGACATATCTAGCAACAAATATATTGATCTATGATTCTGAAGTAGACTTTCTTAGAACAGTAATAAAAAGCGCGAAAGAAGAAGGTATTGATGCGGTTATAGTGCACGATCTTGCAGCAGTTATGATTGCAAAGGAAGTGGGGATTCCATTTCATATGTCTACCCAATGTAATGTCTCAAATTCTCTTTCTGCTAGATTTTACGAGAATTTAGGCGCCGAACGAATTATTTTAGCCCGCGAATTGTCTTTAGAGAAAATTAAGGAGATAAAACGTAATTTAGCCCATACCGAAATAGAAATCTTTATCCATGGAGCGATGTGTACTTCTATTAGTGGACGCTGCTATTTTTCTCAGGATATCTGTGGAACAGAAGAAAATTCGGCAAATCGAGGCAGCTGTATCCAACCATGTCGAAGAAGATGGTGGGTCCGAGAGGAGGGGGGAACAGAGTATATATATGATGGTGTGCGGTTTATGAACTCTCGGGATCTGTGCACTATTGCTTATATCCCCCAATTAATAGAAACGAATGTGGATGCGTTTAAGATTGAGGGCAGAATGCGTCACCCTCACTATGTAGAAATTGTGACGAAGATCTATCGCGAAGCAATTGATGCTTATTATGCTGGGACATATACTCAAAAAAAAGCAGGTAAGTGGGTAACAGAGTTAAAAAAAGTCTATAATCGAGGTTTTACACCAGGTTTCTATCTTAAAAGGATGACTGAAGAAGATCATCAACATAAATCCCCATCTAATTTATCCCATTATAGATATATTAGGGTAGGACAAATTGAAAAATATAATTCTTCTAATCAGACCGCACAAATATCCTTAAATAATGGTTATCTGACAAAAAATGATGATATTATAATTATGGGACGAAAATCAGACACATATATTCATCAGAAGGCTATAGATATAAATTATAAGGGTAAACATGTAAAGAAAACGCCACGAGGTACCAGAAAGGAAAAGGTTTTGATTGAATTAGGAGTAGATGGTAAGGTAGAAGAGAATGGAAGCGATAAACTCTATATCTTTACGAATAGAACCTATTATACAAAAGGCTATAGCTTATAAAAAGCGAAAAAATTGAAGTAGAATATTAAAAGCATCTTAGCCTTAATTATGTATAGCAAAAGAGGAACTAATTATGGAAAGAAGTGAGAAGAAAATTGTTGAATCCGTTCCTAACTATAGTGAAGGGAAGGATAGTAAAAAAGTAGAAACGATAGTTTCAGCGATTAAAGATACGCCCAACACTAAAATTGTTGACGTGCAGTATGATGGAGATTATAACCGAGCGGTTGTGACCTTTGTCGGGACTCCAGAAGCAGTATTATATGCAAATATCGCCGCAGCGAAAAAAGCAATTGAGTTGATCGACATGAATCAGCATAAAGGGCAACATCCTCGTATCGGAGCCATTGATGTCGTTCCATTTGTACCTGCTCAAAATGTATCCATTGAGGAATGTATAGAATTATCGGAAAAATTTGCAGAAGCGCTCTCCAAAGAAGGAATACCTGTATACTTGTACGAAGAATCAGCTCGAAAAATGGAGAGGAAAAATATCGATAATATTCGTATTGGCGAATATGAAGGATTAAAAGAAGCAATTGGTTCGGATCCAGAACGTAATCCTGATTATGGTCCCTCTAAAATCCATCCTACCGCGGGTGCAACTATAACGGGGGCACGATATCCCTTAATTAGTTTTAATATTAATTTAGGAACTAAGAATGTGAAAATTGCCAAAAAAGTGGCAAAAGCAATTCATTTACGCTCAGGAGGATTAGTAAATGTGAAAGCGATGGGGACAGTTATTGAAAATGAAGATTACGTTCAAGTTGGAATAAGTAATATAAATTTTGAAAAAACGCCGCTTTACCGCCAAATGGAATTGGTACGAATTGAAGCCGCACGTTACGGAGTACCAATAGTTGGAACGGAACTGATAGGTGTTTTACCCTTAGATGCTGTACTTAGCTCCTTAGAATATTATCTGCAACTTGAGAAACCTCTTAAACTTGAAAAGAAGCATTTACTTGAAAGCTATTTCGATTTTTAGGATAAAATATCTATTCAGGTATCAGTCTCAATGACAATTTTTCCTTTTTTAATTACTTTTGAAATCAAGTTTACTCCAAAATGATAGGCTAAAAATTGATGATTTGGAATAGAGAAGATATTAATATCCGCATCTTTACCCACTTCCAATGATCCAATTCTGTGGTGTTCATCAATTGCACATGCCGCGTTCAATGTCGAAGCGGTTAATGCTTCTGCGGGATTCATTTTCATCATATAACATGCTAATGCAATAATCATCTGCATAGATTCTGTCCAACAATTGGGGTTAAGATCAGTAGCTAAGGCGACTGGGATGTTCATATCGATCATTTTTCTAGCTGGAGCATAATCCGTTAACATTAGACAAAAAGGGGTACCTGGTAAAAGGGTTGCAATGACTCCTGCTTCAGACATAGCCTTTAACCCCTCTTTATTCGATTTTAACAAATGACCTGCTTGAATAACTTTTAATTTGGCTGCCAATTTTGCTCCATTTGTATCTTCGATTTCATCAATATGGATCTGAAGTTTTAATCCGAATTTCTTAGCTGCCTGTAAAATTCTCTCAGTTTGGTCTAGTGAAAAGATCCCTTTTTCACAAAATACATCACAAAATTCCGCAAGATTTTGCTTTGAGATCTGAGGAAGCATTTTCTTAATAATTAAATCAACATACTCTTCAGTTTTATCTTTAAATTCAGGTGGGATTGCGTGAGCTCCCATAAACGTTGAGATAATGTCGATGGGGTGAGTATTTTTTAAAATTTGTATCGCTTTTAATGATTTAATTTCACTTTCTACTGAAAGACCGTAGCCGGTTTTTGTTTCAAGAGTAGTGGTCCCGTATCGCATCATTCTATTTACAATTCTTTTTCCATTTTCGACCAAATCTTCAACGGAAGCTTTTCTTGTCTCTCTGACTGACTTTAAAATCCCACCCCCCGATTCAAGAATTTCTAAATAGGATTTTCCCGCTAATTTCATATCAAGTTCATTTTCTCGTGAACCCTTGAAAATAATATGAGTATGGGGATCCACAAATCCAGGTGCTACAAATTTATTGGTAGCATCAATAATTGTGTTACAGCTATTCAAGTTATATTGAGAAAAAAATTGAGAGGTTGTCCCTATAAATTTGATTATACCATCTTTAATTCCAAGAGCACCATTTGAGATAATAGCTAAATTGGACATCATTTTTCCTTTTCGAGGGACTCCCAATTTAGAATTTAAGGTCACTAATTCATTTGCATGGAGTATTGCAATATCAAATTTATCTGCTGTCATTTCAATACCCTAAGTCATTACTAATTAATAAAAACTGCCTTGATTGTATAATTTCTTGAGTTTGCTGTATTAAATCAGATAAAATGGTATCTTGCTTTATATGAGGAATTCTCTCACGATAATACTTATGACACGCTTCTAAAATAACACTTGATCTTAGAGGCTTTCTAAAATCAAATGCTTGACAGGCACATAAAAGCTCGATGGCAAGGATTTTTTCAAGATTATTGATTATTTGGAGTGCCTTTCTTGCACTAATTGAACCCATACTTACATGATCTTCTTGACCCATAGATGTTGGAATACTATCGGCACTTGCAGGAAAACACAGGGATTTATTCTCACTAGCTAATGCCGCAGAACAATATTGAGCGATCATAAACCCCGAATTGAGACCAGAATGTTCAATGAGATATGGTGGTAGCCCCCATTTACCTTCTAATAGCAAATATGTCCGTCTATCTGAAATATTACCTATTTCGGATGCTGCAAGGGCAACATAATCTAATGGAAGGGCTAAAGGCTGACCATGAAAATTACCGCCACTTACTGTAAAATCTTTATTAAAAATGAGCGGATTATCTGTAATTGAATTTAATTCACGCTCTACTATTTGTTCAAGATGAGTCAAGGCATCTCGAGAAGCTCCATGTACTTGGGGCATACAACGAATTGAATACGGATCTTGAACTCGACCACAATCTTTGTGCGACTCGACATATTCCGAGTTTAAAAGAAGCTTCCTTATATTTTTAGCTACAATTAACGCTCCAGGGTGGGGTCGAGATTTAATAAGTTGCTCATTAAATGGTTGGGGTGAGGCTAAGTACGCTTCTAATGAGAATGCTCCAATTAGATCAGCATGTTCAACACAGTTTCTCAGCTTCTCAATAACCTTTATGGCATAGGAACTGATAAATTGCGTCCCATTGATTAAAGCTAACCCCTCCTTAGCATGTAATTGTAATGGTTTTAACCCTTCTTCTTTCAAAATTTTAGTTGTGGGATGATAATTTATCCCATCGTGAGTAAGATATCCTAAGCCTATTATTGGTAAAAATAAGTGAGCGAGTGGGGCTAAATCGCCAGAAGCTCCAACTGATCCTTGCTCATACACTAATGGAATGAACTTATTTTTAATATGCCAGCAAATTCTTTCAATTAGTTCTATTGAGACTCCAGAATAGGCTTTGCATAACGTATGGACTTTTAAAATTAACATTAATTTGGCAATCTCAGAATCAACGTGATTACCGACCCCAACACTATGACTCTTGAGGAGATTTTCTTGTAGCTGTCCCACCTCTTCTGGGGTTATTTTTGTTGTACATAATGATCCAAAACCAGTATTGATGCTATAAACTAACGTATCGCCGTCCAAAATCGACTGGACTGCTTGAAAATTTTTTTCAATCACCTCCCGTGTTTCTTCCAAAATTATGCCCTTTATTTGATCTCGCGCAAGTCCGAGTGCGAGTTCAACCGTTAAGGTATCCCTTCCATAATTAAAAGATTTACTCATGATTTCTCCTATTTTATTCATTATTTTTTGAAATATATTTATCAATTAATTGCTCCAATTTCTCATCATCCGTCAAATTGGGAAGAGTTATATGACCCTCTTCATGAGTTTTATTCCAATAGAGTGCTGTTTTGAGAGCGTTTTTATTTCTTGCCCATGCTCTACGAGCTATACCACATGATACGTCCCAATCAATTGCAGAGCGAATGATTTGATTTACTCTTTCTGAACCATCTAGAACCAATCCAAACCCACCATTTATGACTTTCCCCGTCCCTACTCCACCTCCATTTGATAATACGCACATCGTCATTCCTCGTGCAACATTTCCCGCCCATGAATGATGAGCCATATCAGCCATAATATTACTTCCGTCATGAATGTTTGAAGTTTCCCTAAAGGGACTATCTGTTCCAGAAACATCGTGATGATCTCGACCCAACATTATGGGTCCTATTTCTCCATTTCTTATCGCCTCATTAAACTTGAGAGCAATTTCAATACGTGTTTGCATATCCGCATAGAGAATTCTAGCTTCTGATCCCACTACTAGATTATTTTGCTCTGCATTTTTAATCCAATACCAATTATCTCTATCTTGAGCTCTTCGGTTAGGATCAATACAAGAAAGTGCAATTTGATCTGTTTTTACTAGATCCGAATGATTTAAAGTTAAACAAACCCATCGAAAGGGACCATATCCATAGTCAAAGCAAATAGGTCCCATAATATCTTCCACATAAGAAGGAAATACAAACCCATTTTTTATATCTCCCTTGACAGCAATGTCTTTGGCGCCTGCATCATAGATTGCTTTAAGAAAGGAATTACCATAATCCCAAAATTTGGTTCCTCGCTCCCCCATTGTTTTGATTAGTTGATAATGAGTAATGAGTGATTGGTCAACAAGCTTGATAAATTTCTCGCGGTCAGTTTTCAATAATTCTCTGCCTTCCTCAAAACTAATTCCTTCAGGAGTGTATCCCCCATCATGCACAGCATGACAAGAAGTTTGATCTGAGGCAAGCTCAACTTTAATATTATTAGCAACAACATAGTTCCAAAGATCAATCACATTTCCTTGATATGCTATGGATATGGGTTCGCCAGATTTTCGATATTGATCTACCCAATTAAAGATCTCTTCGAGATTATCAGATACTTTACTAACCCATCCTTGTTCATGTCGTGTTTGAATTCTAGAGGCATCCACCTCCGCAATCACTCCTATACCTCCCGCAATTTCAATGGCTTTAGCTTGGGCACCACTCATACCCCCTAATCCAGAACTAAGGTATAAAATTCCTGCTAATCCTTTCTTCGGGGGAAGATGCAAATATAAGCGTCCGGCATTTAATAATGTTATATAGGTTCCATGGACAATCCCTTGTGGACCTATGTACATCCACCCACCGGCAGTCATTTGCCCATAGTTTGCGATTCCGAGTGCTGTGGCTCGCTGAAAGTCGAGAGAAGTATCAAACATTCCAATCATCAACCCATTCGTCATAACAACCCTCGGAGAATCTCGTTTGCTTGGAAATAATCCTAAAGGGTGTCCAGACATAACAACAAGGATTTGATCTTCTTCTATTATTTCTAAATATTGTTTTATAAGCCTATATTGCATCCAATTTTGACAGACCTGTCCGCTTTCTCCATAAGTAACTAATTCATAAGGATAGAGAGCTACATCAAAATCTAAATTGTTATCTATCATAACTTGAATTGCTCGCGCTTCCAGAATGCCTTTATAATGATCAATAGGTTGGGCTTTAATCACCCCAGCGGGACGATATCGGTAGGCATAAATTCTACCCCGCGTCATTAGTTCATGTAAAAATTCGGGAGCTAACTTATCATGTAATTTTTCCGGGACATAGCGCAATGCATTCTTCAAGGCTAAAAGGGTATCAGAATGGTTGAGATTGAATCCACGATTGGGAGCTCGTCGAATGGAATCAAGAAATTTAGGTTCAGGAGGGAGAGATTCTGGTAATACTATCTGTTTTGCTTCTGCATTATCCATAGTTTTTACTAGCTTCCATTAGTATATAAATTTATGATATACTTGAGAAAGAAAATAAAAAAAAGAAAAAATGATAGGTTTATTAGAAAGAAAGCAGTTTAAATATTTTGCAAACCTAAAGATTCTAATTTTTCTTGATTGGGATAACCAGTATTGAGATCAAAAGTTCGATACGTGTACAACGCTTTCTTAAGTTTGTCAAAATCAGGAGATTTTCCCGCTGAACCTCCCTCATTTAGAGGCTGAAGTAAAATTTTCGGTAACTTATCATCGGAAGGAGTTATCCCCATTTTTAAGTTAAATAACCGTTTGATCATGTAAAGACGCTCGCCTAAAAGCTTGAAAGCTTCCATATCAAAATTAAGTCCTGTAGCTGCATTTAGCATATTAATAACCATAGAGGGGGGTGGGTTGCAGAAAGCACACATTATCAATGAATTATATATTGCTCGAAAATCTTGAAGTCTAGCACTTACTTCTGCCATATCTGCTCCATCAGAATACCAATCAATATTTCCATCTATCCCAAATTCATCAAGAGGCAAGCCTAATAATGCATAATAGGGATCACAAGCCGTATGACATGGCCCTCGTGTTGTTGCTATACCATAAGCAATTGCCATTCCAAATATTCGTCGTAAATCATGGTAAGGTACTTCCATGCCATAAGAAGTAGCAATTTCATCTTGTGAAATATTGAATTTTTGGCCCACCGCATCAGAACCTTCAGCTAATATATCTCCGATTCCTTCCCGATGAGCAATTTTTTTAATCATCTCCAAAGCAGGATGAATATCACCCCATTCAGGCTTTAACCCATCAATATCATCAGAATTTATCTTATTGTGATTAGAGAGATAATAAATAAACGCAATAGTGCTACTTCCACTAATGGTGTCGAATCCAAAATCATTACACATATAATTAGCGATTTGAATTGATTGTAGATCGTTATTTAAAATGAGAGATCCAAATCCTACTACTGTTTCGTATTCGGCAACTTCAATTTCACCATCAGTTTTAAATTCTCCTTCTTTAACTACGCCTTTTTTTGCACAACCAATAGGACATGAAAAGCATGGGTAACTTCTGGTAGATACTTTCTCGGAAGCGGAAGCTCCTGAGATATCGAATGCAGGCTCCCATGTACCTAAAGTCCAATATTTTATGGGCAACTCACCTTCCGAATTATATTTATCTACCCCTCCTGAAGTTCCCAATATCCCAAACATTTGAGTCGCAAAGGAAGCCATGACATCCTCTGTCGCTTTCTTTACGGCTTCTTTAAATTCTTCAGGTTTAGCTGGTTCGTAAGGTTTCTTTTTACCTCTTACTGCTATTGCTTTTAGCTTTTTTGACCCCATTATTGCACCCATACCCGTTCTGCCGGAAGCTTTTTCCTCGGAAGCGATGATTGCATATTTTACTAAATTCTCCCCTGCTTGACCAATACATGCAATCCGAGTTAATTCTGAACCTGATTTTTCTTTCAATAGTTTAGATGTTTCGATTGTACCCTTTCCCCATAAGAAGGATGCATCTTTCAGTTCAACTTTATCTTCAGTGATACTGAGATACACAGGTGTTTCTGAGGCACCCGTTATTACTATTCCGTCATATCCTGCTTTTTTCAATTCTGGGCCAAAAAATCCACCACAATTTGATTCACCCCATAATCCGGTATAAGGAGATTTTCCACATACGACAAACCGACCACTAGTGGGGGCGTTTGATCCACAAAATAGCCCGGTCATAAACATAAGGATATTATCGGGAGATAAGGGATCAGTATCTTTATCAATCTTATTAAATAAATATCGCGAACAATATCCCGCCCCACCTAAATAATTTTTAGCAATCTCTTCGTCAAGTGGTTCCTCTGAAATCTTGTTATGGGTTAAATCAACTATCAATAATTTTCCCACGAATCCTTTCATACAAAAATACACCTTAGAAAACTTATAATTATGAGATAGTAATATTTTTCTCTATTTACATTTTAAGTTTTTTTACAACTTATTTTAACATGAAGGGATAAAATAATCGAGTTATGTTTATTTGAATATTTTTATGTCGCGATCTCCTAATTCTTCCATAATATTATGGAGATCCTCCACATCATTTTTTTCTAAATTAAGATACTTCAAAGAAGGAAGGTTATGTATTATTTTTGGTAACTTTTTAATCTTATTTCCTCGTAAAAAAAGATATTTCAACCCTTTCAAGTTTTCAATGGACTTTGGTATCTTTGTAAGATTATTATTACCTAAATATAAGCTCTTCAAGGATTTGAGATTTCCTATGGTAGATGGGATCGCAGTTAAATTATTATAATAAAGATAAAGCCTTTTAAGTGACTCTAATTCACCAATCGATTCTGGAACCGTGATAAGTCTATTTTTTCCTAGATCTAAATTTTCTAATTTCTTTAAATAACCAATATCCTCTGGGATCGACTGAAGGCGATTAAATCCTAAAATCAAATTTTTCAAATTTGGTATTTGTCCGATGGTTGGTACCAAAGCATTTAATTTATTAGTTGAAACATCTAATTCTTTTAGTGATTTTAGATTACCTATAGATTCGGGAAGACTAGCTAACGAATTCTTACTTAAATCCAAAATACTTAATGAGGAAAGTTTCCCAAAATTGTCAGGGAGAGAAGATAATCTGTTGTCATAAAGATCTAACTCTTTTAGGTTTGAAAGCTCGCATAGAGATTCTGGAAGTTTTTCTATTTCATTTCGGTCAACTTTTAAAATTTCTAAAGCCTTTAATTTTCCAAGAGAGAGGGGGAGAATTTTCAAATTATTTCTATCAATCCGCAGAATTTGGAGAAAAGAAAGATTCTCTATTTCAGGAAAGTTTTGTAATTCGTTATCAGATATCTCCAATCTCAACAAGGATTCCAGCCTCCCAATGGAGTCAGGAAGCGTAGTAAGTGAATTTGAAGATAAGCTGAGATTCTCTAAACTGTTTAATGAACCTATGCTAAAAGGGAGAGAAGATAATTTATTTGAGGATAGACCCAAATATTTTAAACTTTTTAAATTGCCGATTGATTCGGGTAATTTTATTAAATTATTTCCTTTTAGAAATATAGACCGAAGAGATGCGAGTTTACCTATGGAATCCGGTAACTCTTCTAAAGCATTATTTCGTAAGTTAATCCGCTTTAATGCTTTTAATCTCCCAATAGTAGGAGGAAGTGTCTTTAGAGTATTATTACCTAAGTAAAGGAGCTCTAAATTAATTAGCTCTCCAATTTCATCGGGTAAATTTTCTAAACCGTTTGTACTTAAATCTAACGTTTTTAAGTTTTGAAGTGTAAAAATTTCTTTTATCAATTTAGTAAATCTATTTTCACTAAGATCCAAGGTTTCTAACGAGGTTAAATCTTTAATTGAAGAGGGCAATTCAGTCAGATGATTAGATTCCAAATATAGATTTTTCAATGACTTTGCAGAATAAATTGAAGTTGGTAATTTCGATAACCGATTATCACTTAAATCTAATGATTCCAGAGTCATAATGAGAAAAAGTTCTTCTGGTAAAACTCGTAGTTTATTACCGCGTATCACCAAGTTTTTTAATCCCGATAGAGAATTGATGGTATTTGGAATTGAATGTAACCCACAAGAAAACAGTCCTAAACCCTCAATATGATTCTTTTTAACAGTATATCCCAAAGTATAACTAGAAATTTCTGAAACTAAAGGTATCTCGGACTTAATCTTATTTTCAATGAGCTTAATAAATTTTTGTTCCTCTTCGGGAAGTGCCATTTCTAATTTTCGTATCCAAACTGGTATTAAAAATTCTTTACAAAAATAATATAAAATTTTTATTTATATGTTTAACATTTTCGGAAACGAAATAATGCAATTGAGATAGAGAAAAATAAACAATGTAATTAATAAAGAAAAAGAGGAGTTTGACATTGACTAAAAATCAATATCTTTTCCTTCATACGCATATTTAAAAATTTCCTTAAATTGATCTGGGCTTGGAGAGCGTGGAGTTAACACGGCACTTGCATCTTGGTAGCATAGATCTAAGAGAGTATCTAGATCTTTATCCAAATCTTCTCTTTTTATTCCCGTTTCTTTTAGGCTTTGGGGAAAATTTACTTCTTTTTGGAGTTCCTTGATTTTCTCAATTACTTTGAATGCTGCTATTTTGTCGTCTTCGTCCCATTTTACCCAGCCTAATTGTTTTGAGAGTTTTGCATATATCTTAATCGCCTCTTTATTCTCTGGGTCATTGAGAATAAACTGGGTGACATATTTTAAGATTATCCCGACCGATCGTCCATGAGGAACATGATATAACGCACCCCAACTGTGTCCCATTGTATGTCCTATATGCACATTGCCGTTTCCAAAAGCAAGTCCGGCTAAGGTTGCTGCTTGATGCATATAATCTCTAGCCTCTTCATTGCTTCCATCTTTACACGCAATTGGTAAATATTTGTAAATTAATTCTATTGCTTTCAGTGCTAATGCGTTGCTAAACTCATTTCTCCATATTGTGCCTAAACCTTCTATCGAATGGGCCAAAGCATCAAATCCGGTATCTGCCGTTAATTTCGGAGGCATACCCTTAGGAAAAACGGGATCGACAATCGCATAAGTAGGAATTAAGCCCCGATGAAGATATAAGTATTTCTTCCAGATTTCTTGTTCATATCGAGAGATAACAGTTACATAGGTTGTTTCTGCCCCTGTTCCAGAAGTAGTTGGAATGGCGACTAACTTAGCCTTTTTACCCATCTCGTATAAATCACTTCTGAATGCATGGATATCATCCAATTGAAAATCGGGAAATTCATATAAAACCCATAAAGTTTTTGCTGTATCCATGACTGAACCGCCTCCTAAGGCAAAAATGATATCAGGCTTATACTTTAGGCATAACTCTCTTGCTTTCATTACTCCTTCTTCCCGAGGATCAGGGAGTACTTCATTAAATACTTCGTATTCTTTATCGAATTTTTCTAAAACATCAGTTAGTATCTTAAGATAGCCTAAATCCTCAATTACTTTATCAGTAACGATAAAACATCTTTTTCCTGATATATTTTCAATAAAATCAATTGCATCTGGACCATAAATTATATTCGGAGAGAAAAAGAACCACATTTCTTTATTTCACCTTTTACAGTTACGTATAATTTCAATTATTGGTAATTTCATTAATTTATAAATACTTATATCTTTAGTAAATTAAATAAATTATTAACTGAAAAAAAATCTCTTGAAGATTAAAATAAAATAAAACAATTATTTATAACGCAGAGTTGGATAATATGGAAGAATCCGAAAAAAACAACTTGTTTATCACATTTAAAGGTGTTATTGAAAGTATTATTGATGATAAACGGAAGAATCCGAAAAATGAAGACACCCTCAATAACCTTAATGCTAGGATTAATTTAGGTCTTCATGTTGAGGAGGATTATATATTCTGGGTCCATTTAATCGCTGAAAATGGGAAATATACCTTAGGAAGAGACGAATTAGAGGAGTATGATCTTGAGGTGATATCGACTCCTGAAGATATGATGTATTTTTCTAATGGGGAAAATTCCACCCTCCATATGATCCTTAAAAAAAACAGATTCGGAAACAGAAAATTAAGATTTGATAAAAGTAGTGACGGCAAAAGAAACTTAGGACTTCTTTTAAAACTTCCAAAAGTATTGGTATTGGATGAAATTGATATGACCAGAAAGTGAAGTTTTTTTTTGAGATTTTATTTCCTTTTTTTTATCGATTTATCAATCCATTGAAAAGAGTGTTCTGTGATAAAAAAGTGAGTACTTTTTCGTTGATATTGAAATAAGTTTACACCAATTAGCTTTGAGAACTCATCAATATTCAACACGATAAAAGAATAATTCCCAGTCGCAACAAACGACCAAGCTCCCGTAATACTTCCAGGATTGAGGAGTAGAATTCCATTTCGAGTTAGATACACTTCCTCCTTATGCGTATGACCAGAGACAAGGATATTATAGTTGTTTTCAAAAGCAATCGCCTCTAATTGGCTATGATCTCCTCTTGGATGCACTTGATGACCATGAAATAATCCGATAGAGATATCTTCAGCTTCATTTATAGGGACGAATAAATTTTGAGACAAGGGAAGGTTTTTGTTCCCCCCGTAATAATCCATATTTCCGATAACTTTGAATACTTTCTTTTTTGTAATATTATTGAGAAAATCCATCAATTTTGGAGCCTCAATTAAATCGCCCGTAAAAAAAGAATAGTCAAAACGTTCTGAGAATATTAATTTATTTATTTCGTCATAGACCTCGTTTGGGACTGATGATGCTCTTTTTGGTATGTGTGAATCTCCCGTTAAAAATATACGAACCATAATTGAAAATTAGCTTCTTTTTTCTTTATCTTTTTTATCTTCCTTTTTCACAAATAAATAGAGCTCTTTTGCTTTCGGATTATCTTCGAAATGTTGGCGTATTGGATCTAAAAAGGAATTAAGATATTTAGTAACCGCTGGTTTTAGATCGGGAGGATTTAGTTTCCCTTGAGCATAATCATTCTCAAGATCCTCATAGTTCTGATACTCAATATTACCCCCATATTTTTCAGGGCGTTCAATTTTAAAGGATTCAGTTAATTCAAAGATAATATATTTACAGTACTCTAAGATAGGATTTTCTTGAATATCCTTTGGTGGACAGTAAGCCTTGTTGATTTTTCTTTTCACATCTTTGGGTGAGTCTAACATAAACACCGCAGAATCTGGAATTGATTTTGACATTTTAAATTCGATTGCTCGTTCTATTCCACTTAAATCTGAATCGGGAGGTTTAGTTAACCCAAGCAGCATATGATGATGAACTGCTATTGGTTTTGGCTTATTTAATGCTTTTGCAGTTTCTCGCGCCAACATATTTACTTTTCTTTGGTCTAATCCCAATTGACATATATCAGCAGGAATGTAAAAAATATCAGCAGCTTGCATCAGTGGATAGAGAATTTGAGAGGCATAGAGTGTATCTGATTCTTTTCGTCCCATGATTTGAGTACATCTTTTAACTCGTTTCAGAGTGGTATTAATAGCTATTTTTAATACTAATTCCCAATATTGCGGATCCTTAGTGAAATCTGACGCATAGAGAAATTCCACATTATCTAAATCCATTCCGCATACCTTCCATACCTCAATAAAAAAGTCGCCCACTTTTTTAATTATTTCCAGATCGCCATCAAACTTTTTATTTGCAGCCGCATGCCAGTCGGCAATTAGGAATTTAAATTTTACTCCTGCTTTTGTCATTTTATTTACATTGATAGCTCTGAGAAGACCTTGAGCGATATGGATATTTCCTGAAGGCTCAAATCCGTCATAGGCATATATTGGCAGATTATTCTCTGTCTTCCATTTAATCATCTCTCGTAAGTCATCCACATCGATAACTTCTTCTCCAACTTCTTCGATTAAAGCAATTCGTTCTTCTAATGATAGCGGCATTTTATCACTTTGATTTAGGTATTAAAATTAGTCAATATAATGCATTGAACGATTTATTTCTTTCTAATCCCAATTAGATAAAATTCACAAATAATCTGTTAAAAAATAAGAATTGACAATAAAATAATAGGGTAAAAGGAAAGTTATTTCTTTTTCTTCTCTTCAATTACCGCTTGTGCAGCAGCTAATCGTGCTACAGGAATTCTAAAGGGTGAACAGGAAACATAATTCAATCCAACGGAGTGAGCAAATTTAATCGATTTAGGCTCTCCACCATGTTCTCCACAGATACCACATTTCAGATCCGGTCGAGTACTTCTCCCATCCTTAATTGCCATTTTCATGAGTTTTCCCACGCCTTTCTGATCTAAAGTTTCAAATGGGTTTTGGTCTAAAATTTCTTTATTTAAATAGATTGGAAGGAATTTACCTTCTGCATCATCTCGGCTAAACCCAAACGTCATCTGAGTCAAGTCATTTGTTCCGAAAGAAAAGAATTCTGCTTCCATCGCAATTTCATCAGCAGTAAGGGCCGCTCGAGGAATTTCAATCATAGTACCGAAAGTATAATTGAGTTTTACCCCATAACTATCAATTGTTTCTTTAGCTACTTTTACCAATTGGTCTTTTACAAGTTTGAGCTCAGAAATCATCCCGATTAAAGGAATCATAACTTCTGGGATAACATCAATTCCTTCTATTTTTAATTCACACGCTGCTTGAAAAATCGCTTTGACTTGCATCTCATTTATTTCTGGCCAGACTATGCCCAAACGGCAGCCTCTTAGACCCATCATTGGATTCTCTTCGGAAAGAGAACGGATTAATGAAATAACTTTACTCTTTTTCTTGATCTCCTCATCAAGTGGAGAAGTTTCTAAAAGTGAGCGAGAGAGCGAATTGGTCATTTTTAGTTCTTGATATTCTAAAAGAACAGTTGATAATTCGGGGAGAAATTCGTGTAACGGAGGATCGAGTAATCGTATAGTGACGGGTTTTCCGTTCATGATTTTAAATATCTCATAGAAATCCCCTTTCTGCATCGGGAGGATCTTATTTAGTGCATCTTGGCGCTCCTCTTGGGTCCTAGCCATAATCATATTCTGAACTACGGGTAATCGATCTTGTGCCATGAACATATGTTCTGTCCGACATAATCCTATTCCTTCTGCGCCAAATTCCAATGCTTTTGTAGCATCTACCGGTGTATCTGCGTTGGCGCGAACTCCGAGATACTTAATATCATCGGCTATCGCCAATAACTCTGAGAACTCGCCTTTAATTTCTGGTTCAATAAGTGGTACTTTTCCTTCAATAACTCTGCCTGTTGTACCATCAATCGTAATAAGATCCCCCTCTTTAATAACAGTATCACCGATTCTAAATTCCTTATTTTCTACATCGATCTCGATATCTTGGGCGCCCACCACTGCTGGTTTTCCCATGCCTCTAGCAACAACCGCAGCATGAGAGGTTTTTCCTCCGAATTGAGTTAATACCCCACTGGAAGCATATAATCCATGCACATCATCGGGTTTAGTTTGAGGGCGTACTAGTATAATTTCTTGTTCTCCAGAATTTGCTAATTCTTCCACAGTATCCGGATCAAATATTGCAATTCCGGACACAGCTCCAGGAGAAGCATTAATTCCACTAGCGAGAACATGCATGATGGAGTTTTCATCAATGCTTTTGAACAATAATTTAGATAATTTATAGGGATCAACACTTAAAATTGCCTCTTCCTTACTTATCAAACCTTCTTTAACCATATCCACAGCAATTTTTACCGCAGCAGATGGCGTGCGTTTTCCGTTTCTGGTTTGGAGGATGAAAAGTTGTCCATTTTCAACAGTAAATTCAATATCTTGCATATCACGATAGTGTTTTTCCAGTTTAACCATGGTATTTTTTAATTCTTTATAGATATCGGGAAATTCCTCTTTCATATCATCTAATTTCTTTGGTGTTCGAATACCTGCAACTACATCTTCTCCTTGCGCATTCGTGAGATATTCTCCAAATTTTCGATTTTCACCATTTGATGGATCCCGAGTAAATGCCACACCCGTCGCAGAGTCCCAACCCTTATTGCCAAAGACCATAGCCTGAATATTAACCGCAGTTCCAAAATTCGGGATATTGTTAATCCTCCGATAAGTTTTAGCTCTTCGATTATTCCAAGACTTAAAAACCGCTTCTATTGCAATGAAGAGTTGTTTGTAAGGATCTTGTGGAAAGGGAGACCCAATCTCTTTTTCATATAACGCTTTGTAATCCGCAATTATTTTCTGTAAATCAGATACTTCTAAATCGGTATCTTGTGCAGCTCTGGATATAGATCGCTTGTATTTATTAAGAATTACCTCAAATTTCTCATCACCTATTCCCATGCATACATCACCGAACATTTGGATAAAACGTCGATATGAATCGTATGCAAATCGTGGATTCCCAGTCTGATCTGCCATACCTTTAACAGAATCATCGTTAAGTCCTAGATTCAATACCGTATCCATCATCCCAGGCATTGACATTGGAGCACCAGATCGGACCGAGACTAAAAGGGGATTTTTTTTATCCCCAAATTTTTTCTTGGTTTTTTCTTCTAATGCTTTGAGGTGTTCTCTTACCCCAGGTTCGATTTCTTTCATAACCTCTTTGGGCTTATCAAAATATAATAAGCATGCTTCAGTAGTAATCGTGAATCCAGGAGGAATATTAAGGCCTAAATTTGTCATTTCTCCAAGGTTAGCCCCTTTTCCGCCTAAAAGATTCTTGAGATCTTTACTACCTTCTTCAAAAGAATAAATAAATTTTTTTTGTTCAGTAATAACTTTTTTTTGTTCAGATGTCGCCATCGTTAATCAAAATTATTTGTATATTATGACTCTCAAATTCTAGTGTTCGTATTATAATAATTCGAAATTTACTTATATTTTAAGAATATTGCTTATGAAATAAAATTTTCGATAGCGACCGAAATTTAACATATTTATAGCTAAAGAGAAATCAGCATTAACGAAAAAGATCGCGAAGGGTCCATACACCCTTAATTATAAAATCGGGTCTAAATTCACTACTTTGACGAATCATATCGAAATTGGTTTCCCCCGACAGTACGCAGCATGTTGTAATGCCCGCGCTATTTCCCATCTTAATATCGGTATACAAACGATCTCCTATCATAACAGCGCTGTCACGAGGCAAATCTAATTGCTCTAATTTGAATAGGAGCATCTCTTTATTGGGTTTCCCAAAAACTCGTGGCATTCGATCAACAGTTTTATATAATAACGCAGCAATTCCCCCCGCATCGGGAATATATCCCTGTTCTACGGGACATCTATCATCCAAATGGGTTGCGATATAAGGAATGCCGTTTTGAAGAAAAATTGAAGCTTTTTCCAATCGCTCGTACGTTAATTCTTGGTCGAAAGCCAAAACTATGATTTCAGGCTCATTCACAGTTAGAATAAATCCCTCTTCAATGAATTCTTGCTGCAACGAGGTGGTTCCAAGTAAAAATATCCTTTTAAATCCGTTTTTATGAAGATAATCGATTGTGGGATGTTGGGAAAGAATTATTTCTTCACGATTAACGGGCAGATTAAACCCCTTTAACTTGAGCAAGTAATCTGCAGTTGATTTACTTGAATTATTGGACAGAAAAAATATTTGTTTTTCGTGTTTCCTTAGAATCTCAATTAATTCAAGAACACCCTCAAAAAGCTGGTTTCCCAAATAAAGCGTGCCGTCTAAATCAAAAAAAAATACTTTTTTTCGCTTTAACTCCGAAAAATCTTGCTCTGAAAGAGTCATATTCGTATAAGCAAATGATTGTTCATATAACTATGCATTTATTTTTCTAATATGAATTAAAAATCATCTGTGGAAAAAAAGGTATATTGTTTTTCAATATGAGGTTTCTAATCTTGATTCTAATCTAGCTTGTTGGATCAACCATGTTCGATACTTAAAAGTAAACTTTCCGTCCCGAAATGGAGAATAACCCGTTTCTTCTTCATATAAAATTCGTTTAATTTCCGAATCAAGCAATTTTTGCATTTTCCTCTCGGACCTAAATCGAAGAATAGGATATGTTGCCATAATAGTAAAGAATATTGAAAGTGCTATTATCCAACCCATATCTCCTTGTATATAGATAAATGAGAATGATGTGATTATAAGAAAAAGTATTATAGAAGTGCAACAACATATACAACACTCACCTCCACTATTAAAATCGAAAGGTTTGTAAAATAGATATAATTGGTCAGGATCGGCATTAATGAGTAACCAATGTTTATAATCACCAGTAAAGGAATTATTTTTTAAAGCAGGGCGATCTGTTTCATTGAAATAGATTTCTTGTTTGGTTTTAGTATCTAACGTAATGGATAATTTAGTGTAATCAAAAATTAAATAGGCAATAACTATTAAAATCGCACATCCCCAAAAAATTAAAGAATAAAAAAAAGTGAATAAAGAGGAATAGATAAAGCCAATTATACTATAGATTAGCAGAGGGTAAAAAAGGATATTTACTATTCTTAATTTTGGGTAACTTCTAATAAATTTCCCAAAAGCACTCATTATATGAAATTAAGAACGAAGAAAACAATTAAATTTTAGCCTATATCAATAGAAGAAAAGAAAGAAAAAAATAGATTTTTATTTGTAAGATTTTCTAAGGTTTTTGTTCAACTTTAGTCCCGCACCATTTACAAAAATTCGTACCTTCTCCCAATTCACTTCCACATAATGTACAAGTCTTTGATTCTGAGGGTGTAGTAATGTCCGTGGTTCCTATTGCTCTACCTTCTACTTTTCCACCACATACTGGGCAGAAATTCGCATCGGGGCGTAGTTTAGAACCGCAGCGTATACATGTTGATTCAGCAGTCACTTCTTTTTTTTTCGGTTCGGGTTTAGTTTCTGTAGGTTTTGCTTGTTTTGGTTGTTTCTTTGCTAGTTTCTTTTGTCCTCTTCGCGCAATTACCGCAGCCACAATAATAATGGTGATTACCACCAAAATTCCGATTAATATTGGTGAAATGGTGAGCCATCGATCTCTTCCAGTTATCCCAGTATCATAGGTCACATCGAAGGTAATTTCTGTTGTTTCTGCAGGGGAGTTCAGGGGATCGAAGTAGACAAAAAAGTACCATTCGCCATCACTAGGAACCGTAAATGTATCTTGAGGGACATTATATACTGCTATAGAAGATTCGTAGGCTGCAGATAAATCATATACATCTGCAGCAGTATAATTTGCGATGAAATCTATTAATGCAGTTCCCCCATAATCATTATACCATACTAGATAGTAATCTCGCGCCGTACTTATGGAAATGGAACCAGTTCCCGTAGTGACTGAACTCAGCTCTCTATAGAAGGTAGGACTTCCTCCTTGGTTCCAGTTATAAAGTTGGCTGGCATCAGCAATGAAAAAGTCTACAGCAGTAGTGGAATTAAAATTATAATCAATTGAGGAACCCGGTTTTAGGTATACAGAATAATATTCATAGTAGTTATTTTGAAGGGAAAATGAATCACTGATTCCTCCTTCAAGATCAGTCTTCGGAATGGTTTCAAATGGTTGATCCCAAATAGCAAAACTGATGACTTCGGGAGATGACTGCACTGAATATGTTATTTCATTTCCTGCTTCAATATACTCGTATTCGTACCAGTATTCATTATAATAGATGGTTTCAGTTGATCTATAGTTCACATACCCATTGGCATCAGCACTACTAAAAGGAAACCATAATGCAATACCAAAAAGTGGTAAAAGCACTAATCCAAGGATAATAGCAAAAATTATCCCCCCACCAACATACACCGGTGCATAATACCACGGTCTATGCCAATAACCGATCCAATAGGGAGAGTACCACCACCGATAATACCACGGATAATATCCCCACCGATAGAATCGTCGGTAAGGATGATAGTAACTATGTCGATACGGTCCACTTGGTGATCGCGAAGTAATACGCGTTGCCCCAGTTCTTCCAAAAGGAGTTCCACTTGGCGTTCCACGAGGCATCCTAAAACCAGCAGGACCTCCTCGAAATCCACCTCCACGAAAGCCGCCTCCAAAGCCACCTCCGCGGAATCCTCCTCCACGCATACCGCCACCACGAGGCATTTTCTTATTTCACCTCTGCTTCTTGTGATTCCACTAACCCCTTTTCTCTAAAAATGTAATCGCGATTAATAGCAAAGATAATTAAGACCATAGCAATTATCGACATTGTGAGTCCAATAGGATCAACGTTCGCTACCACGGGAAGTGATGCGCTTGCAAATGCGATTGCAAAAAATATCCATTCTAACACGAGTAGTAATACTACTATACTTGGCAAGAAAAAACGAATCATTCTTCCCGTACGGATATTTTTAGTATCAGCAAATGAGGTATAAATTAATGCTAAAAGACCAACAATACCAAATATAAGTAAGAGGGTACTGATCGCAATAATTGCCCCCCAGATTACTCCACCTTGCTCTATAAGACTGAGTATTGGAACAAAGAAATCTGTTCCATGTGCCTCAAATAAATAGAAAAAGAGAAGTCCTCCTCTCACATCGGCTAAACCTAATAACGTCATCACATCTGCTTGATCCGCGATAAAAAATCCAAAAACTCCCGCTAACGGAAACACTATTCCAAGGATGAATGCGGTTACTGCTGCGATGCTCGCAAACCAAAATTCAGCTACTCGTGTATTTGAAACGGGTATCAAACCCCTCTCATCAGGAATCACATCGGGGATATAGCTCCAACAATCTTGGATACTAGCCACCCCGACAAGCTTTCCATTTTGAACCACAGGAACAATATTCACCCGCAAATTCTGCATCCTAGTAAATGCTACTGAAACAGGGGTATCAAGGTTCACAGGATCAATGGTATACATGGTAGATATGACTTTTGCATTAGTACAATCAGTTCCCTTGGCAACTACGTTTTGAACAATATCAAAATCTGCAATTACACCTAAGATTTTTTCAGTTCCTTCTTCTACAACTACAAGATCGGGTACGCCTAGTTCTTTCATCTTTTTAGCTGCATCTTGAACGGTGGCAGTTGATTTAACAACACCATATTGATCATCTATTACCAAATCTCGAACAAAAAATTCCTTTCCGGATAAGCCCAAAATTTATCACGTTTTTAATTAAAGTGTATTATGTCTAGAAAAATCGTTTACTAATTAAATATTTTCAATAGTCCAATTTTTATACTAATAACTTTTTTAGAACCTGAGGATTAGTATTGGGTTGCTAAGTAAAAAGAAAAAAGAAAAAATGTTTTAATAAAATTCGGCCTCAATCATCGTAGTTGAGTTAACCATTTCTTGGGCAGCCTTCGTTGCTCTCATAACCTTTGCCATATTTCCGACAAGTTTAAATTTACCAGCCATGAGTCCTTGAATCGGATCGAGTTGTTTTTTCAAAACTTTAACCCAATTATCATAAGTACCCGAGAATACAAATTCTGCTCCAATTTTCTCTCCCTCTTTTAGGGGTCGTGGGGGAGAACCTGGAGGTAAAATCTCGTATTCCTCATCTTTATCAAGGATTTTCGCTCCAGTGCAATCTCCCTTATACAATCCGATAAACATCCTAATCTGATGGTCCAAATTACCACTGGGTTCAACAACAAAGATAAAATCTCCATCCCACCATGAAGCAGCAGCTGCGTAACTTTCATTCGCATTTAATGCATCTACATAGGCTTCTGCCCATTCTTCTGAAAATACTTTCATTTTATTGACACTCTTATAATTGTTAATTTTGATATGGTATAATATAAGTTATTGATTCGTGCTATTTGAAAATAATTAAAATTGATATTTAAGTAATAATGACCGAAAGGAAAAAAAAAATTAAAGCAATATTTTTAAATAAAAATAAGAATGGTTTAAACACCAATTCCAATCGTATTTCCAATACCCGCAACGATGACTTTCGTCCCTTTCTCAGACCTTTTGCGGATACCCATCTTAATACGCTCCACAATATCCGGAACAGATTTGGTAATTGGTCGTTTCATGGTTGTAATAGCATCTTCTAATGATTCTCGACATATGAGCGCATCAATGGGAATTGCTTTTTTGGTAGTTGAGTCTTCAATATAAAACTTCTCAACTCCGATTCCACCGATTGCAGCACCTACTCCCTCAGCGATAGAACCAATCTTATCCCCTGAAAGTTTCAATCCAGCATCGATCATAAAGATTCGAGATATCGAATCTCCGTGTTTTTCGACTAATTGCCTGATAGCTGTTCCTGGCTTTCCAACAGTCCCACCAGGCCCTTTTGCTCTTACAATATAAATGGTTCGGTCTTCGAAGGAAACTTCTTGTAAGATGGTATCTTTGGCCACTTCAATTGCCTCAACGTCTCCATTTTGGGATATATTTCGTACTAAGTTACCAGCCACCATTGGACCAAGGCCATCTCCAATAGGGCTTCCTTCGGAAAAGGCTTTTGTAGCCCGATAATAAGATTTTGCCATAGCCAAAATTAAGCTCATTTGCATTGAGATTTGCATAAGTAAGATATAGGATTTCGATTTTTTTCCTAAAATAAGATAATGCTTCACAAGACGATATACATAATCGACAGCCATCGCTGCTTCCAAAAGATTTTCAAGATTTTGAGACTCGGGTGAATCTTTCATAATATTAGGAGCCAGTTGTAAAACTTCGTGTTTAAATCGATTGTCTCGTACATCGATGATATGATCGATTTTCGGCACAATCCCGTATGGATCTAGATCTATAGGAGTTATTGCGATAAAACTTAAGAAGTCTTCGAGTTTGAGAATCAGATCCTTTTCTGTCTCCTTTTTATCGGCATATTTTTTAAATTTATTTAAGAGGATTTGCTTACTCTCATCATTCCATTTTTTTAACTTCTCTAAGCCCGATTCAATTTCCTTTTGTGAGCGATAGGCTTGTAGTTTCGTCCCATAAAAAAGTGATATAAATATGAGTACAAACCATAGCAAGTTGAGAATTAATCCAAGTGGATCAGCATCAGTTTGCCCAAATAATTGCATTAATTGATTTATCATGAGTTTTTCTCTTAGCGATGTAATATAATAAAGCATACATTTAATGTATTAACTTTTCATAATAACAAAATTTATTTAATCTTATATTCTTTTCTATTATAGAGTAGAAGGATTTATTCCTTGGTTTTTGAGAAGGATCTTATGATTGAAGAAGAAGACGATGAGGATATATTAAATAAAAAAGTTTCACT
>Ga0180433_10002315_pt1 | contig 29648 bp, 29 predicted proteins | sample SS_ome_8_FD_132980 | JGI IMG/M metagenome (GOLD analysis project Ga0180433, IMG submission 132980) | Hypersaline lake sediment archaeal communities from the Salton Sea, California, USA - SS_1_D_1 metaG | ecosystem: Environmental > Aquatic > Non-marine Saline and Alkaline > Hypersaline >... | reverse complement strand
TCAATCTCGCACTGGGCGATAATCTTAGTTAGAAGTGCAACTACAAGTCCTTCTTTGGAGCCCGAGGATACTTCGACTTTAATTGAACTCTCATCAGAAGCCTCATCCCCTCCAATCTGGGTGAACATTCCAGATGCAACATCTGCTAGGGCAGATGGAAAATCCTTGTTCTCCCCTTCTATTATGAGGTCTGATGTGTGCTCGTAAAAGCGGTAAGTCATAATTCAGATTATGCTCCAAGCATATAAAAATCAGTCATTTCAGCTTCCAGCGAATGCCGCCTGCAGCCTTATCCTCAAGGACTATGCCCATCCCAAGAAGCTTTTCACGAATCAAATCTGATTTTTCATAATCCTTGTTCGACCTGGCCTCATCACGAAGAGATATTATCTTCTCAAGGGCAGCCTCCGCACTCTCAGGTTTTTCTGAAACACCGAGTTCGGATAGCAGGGCAACTAGCCCCTCCAGCTTGGAATCGACAGAATGCTTCTCTTCCTCAAGGCCAAGAATCCAGAGCATCTTGCATATTGCCCCCTTTATATTCTCTAGCTGCTCGCAGTCCAGTTTCTCCTTGCTGATGTGGGCATTTGCAACCCTTAGCAGGCCAAACAATGCAGCAAGAGCATTCGGAGTATCGAAGTCCTCTGCCATAGACTGGCCGAATTTCTCAATCAGTTCATTAGTCTCTTTCCTAAACGCCTGATCAGCCTCAGAAGGCTTCTCTCCATTCAATGCCTCGTTTATCAGGCCAACAGAATTGAATATCCTCTCAACGCTCTCTCCTGCAGCTGCCAAAACATCCTCTTCATAATCGAGCGGGCTTCTGTAGTGAGCCTGCAGGTAAAAGAGCCTCAGGGCATTCGGGCTGAATTTGGATAGTGAATCCTTAATCGTTATGAAATTGCCAAGGGACTTGCTCATCTTCTCATGCTCAACCGTCAGGAATCCTGTGTGCATCCAGTACTTTGCAAACTGCTCGGCAGTAGCTCCCTCGCTCTGTGCAATCTCATTCTCATGGTGAGGGAATATCAAATCCCTTGCCCCTCCATGGATATCCAAGGGCCTTGGGATATACTTTCTTGACATTGCAGAACATTCTATATGCCAGCCGGGCCTTCCACGACCCCAAGGAGAATCGAACTCCAGGATTTCTCCTTTGCTCTTTTTCCACAGTGCAAAATCAAGATGGCTTGTCTTTCCTTCTGCAACCTCTTTACGAACTCCAGCCTTCATCTGCTCTATATCCTGGCCAGAGAGCTTTCCGTACTCTGAGAACTTCTGAACATCGAAATAAATGCCGCTCTTAGTCTCGTATGCATAGCCGTTCTTGATTAGGGATTCTATCATGGAAATAATATCGGCAATATGTCCTGTTACTTTCGGATAGATATTAGCATCTATAATATGCAGGGCACGGAACTGTTCTAGAGCCTCATCATGGACACTGGTGGTTAGCTTCATAGGGTCTGCCCCGCTCTCCATGCAGCGCCTTATTATCTTATCCTCAACATCAGTGATGTTCTGTATGTGGTAAACCTCATATCCCGAATTTATCAGGAAGCGCTTGATGGTATCAAATGCAACATAAGTCCTGGCATGGCCTATATGTGCGCTGTCATACGGCGTTAGGCCGCAGACATACATCATGACCTTGCCTTCTTCAACAGGCTCAAATTCCTCGATTTTCTTTGAAAGAGAGTTGTAAATCCGCATAAAAGAACCGCCTATAACAGTTTGTGGAGCCAAAAAATCTTTATAAAGATATCATTGGAGTATACACCATGGCAGGAAAGATTAAGAAACCGTCAATGGGCGGAATCAAAAAGGAGGTAAAAAAAATGCCAGAACAAACAGTAAAGACAGCTCCAGCAACTGGAGGAAATGATGAAGCGAAACTGATTGGCGCACTTGGTTACATAATCATGTTTTGGGTTCCCTTATTTGTCCTCTTGACAGATAAGAAGAACAATAAGACTCTTTTGTTCCATGCATGGCAGTCACTGCTTCTCTTGGTAGGATATGTCATCTTTGCAATTGGAATGATGGTGGTAGGGGTAGTAATCGGAGCATTAACAGGCGGAATTGGAGCAATCTGCATCGGTCCGCTTTACTTTGTGCCGCTCTTGTATTTCCTATTCCTAGCATACAAGACCTACCAGGGTGAAAAGGTACTCGTACCTGTTCTAGGACCTCAGGCAGAAAAAATGGCAATGAAATAGTTTCATTGTCTTTTCTTTTGTTTTTTTTATTTGATTTTTATTCGGAGAACCAGTCTGATTGTTAGAGGAAGTCAGATAATCCGGTCTGCTTTATCTTATCATCCTCGAATATGCTATCCAATTCCTTCTCAAACAATTTCAGCCTCTGCTTAAGATAATCTGGCAAATCGAACCTCTCTGCAATATCCCTGGAAATATGAAGGTATTTCTCGATTCCGCCCTTGTTTATCGTAAGGAGCAGGTTTCCACCGCACTTGGAGCACTTACCAGCTAGCGGAGGCCTGCGGTAAATGGTATTGCAGCTAACGCACCTGAATGTCTGCCTGGAGTAGGACCTCAGATTACCATAAAGATCAGGAATGAAATGGTTCATGATAAGCCGCTCTGCCGCATCCTTTGAATCAACTGCCCGGAGCTTTGCCTGCAGGCTGAACTCGGCTTCAATCTTATCGGGAATCGACTGCAGTTCCACATAGGCAGTGCGGATAACTCCCTTGTCCATCAATCCTCCTGGATGAGTTAATGGCATGCTCTCATACTGCTCGGGCCTGCCAAGGACATCCTTGACAGTCTTTAGTTTGACATCTCCTGGCGGAGTTATCCTCTCTGCAGCCTGGTAGAACTCAAGTGGATATGATGAAACGAATTCCATGCAGTACACTTCATCATCTACCTCCTTTGGATTGATTTTAAGGGAGAGAACCAGTGGCGCATCCATTGTTCCGCCCCGTTTCTCATTGAGATATTTCCTTGAGAAATTAAGGAGCGAATCCATTAGCAGCATAACACAATCTTCATCGCCATCGCAGCGGATTGTGAATATCTGATTATTAAGCAGCACATTCTTCTCTTCCAATGAATTTCCATCAACATCCAGGCAATAGGAAGGAACATTTTCTGAAAACTCTTCGGTGCCGGATACTTTATCATTTAGATAATCACTCTGTGCATTCAATGATATCTTACGGCCTTCGTACATGATGGAACGACTATCACTAGCAGAAATTCTAGCTCTTAATTCTGTCATCCGTTCTATTTTATGTTTTATTGAGGGGCGGCATATATCTGCAAATTTTGATATATCGCAGCCGCATAAATAGATATATCCTAATGAAGAGCGTTTTGGCATCTTTCCAAGTTCTTTATACCTTTCCAATACCTTTTTCCCAGGCAATCTAGGCTTTGTCTTTCCATATCTGCAAAATATGCCAAATCTAAGCAGCAGCGTCCCGATATCCTCCAATAGTTTCTGAGATATGGAATAGCAACGCATTCTGGGAGGCGAGGCAATAACTGATCCATCGCCGTCAAAATATGCCGATATAAATGACTTGACCAATTCATCAGATAACGAAAAGAGCATTGATGGAATTCTTTTAGACTTGGCAGCAGAGCCAGTTTTGAAAATTTTTGTGAAAAGCAAATGTATAACTCTACTGCATATAGCCACCTGCGTATTGTTTTCAGAAAGATAAGGCTTCTTTCCAAAGACATCATCAATAGCAGCAAGCAATTTCGACAACATACGTTTGTTGCATATCCTAAAATTAACCTGATAACAACTCCTGCTTTTCCTTGTATATCCTTCGGCAACAAAATAGCCCAATATGAGCATCAGTGATTCATTAATGGGGATTCTGCTTGGCAGAGTCATATTGTCCCGCTTTGGAGCTATTCTTGCATCCCTTGGCAAATCATCATATGAACAGACATTATTTCTAACCAGCATTTCAAAGTGAGATATGGGCACACTGGAATACCAATGCAAGGGACATCTAATCTCATTAGCAGTCAATGGCAATTTTTCATGAATTAATTGACGATTTTTATAGTACAGTTCCTTGAAGAACTCCTTAGAGCGAATCCTAATTGCCTCTTTTTCATCTGCTCCAAGCTCGCAAAATGCCTCGGCAATATTAATTTCAGATGTTCCTGATAACGGAGAGTTAAGTTTGAGACAAACAGGTATGTCCATACCTTTTTCTATTTCCTTTGCTTCCAAAGACGTCAAATTTCCATCTTTCGAGATAAGAATATTGTGATCTGGAGTAACAATCATTTCCCTGTGTGTAGACGTCGTTATTTTTATCCATTTTTTAGGTTTTTTCGCCTTTATGAAATATTTGATTTTCTTGAGAATTGTATTGTGAGATTTTGGATCTATACTAAATGCATGAAGACCTTCTGGAGCATTGACCCTAATTGTGTCCGGATCCAACTGCTTTATCCCGTCTGGATTTCCTTCAAAAGTCTCTTCGGCAATTTCTCCGAGATTTCTCTTTAGATACCTCTTCCTACTGGCATCCCAAATAACAATCTCAGTATATGGGTGAAAGCAGTTCCTTCTCTTGACCGTATGGAAATACGGGTGTCCATACCCTACATGGGCTCTGGTGAATCCGATTATTCGGCAGAGTGCACCTGCACTTGTGTGGGGCGAGAGCCCAACGCCAAGATGGCCAATCAAGTCATGCTTGGAATTCACATTATAGAAGGGGCGCAGGCCATATAGATTGACTAGCATCTCATCTATGAATTTTGCAACGCGGACGAAATATTCTGCTCCTGTATCTGCAAGTATGATGTCCTGATGTCTCAGAGGAACTATCTGGTCCCCTCTAACAAGCGGATTGCCAAGATAGTCCTTTTCATAGCCAAGCTCTTTTAGCCTCTCAAGAGAAGTTCCAATCTCATCTGGGATGAAATGCGTCAGGGTGACATCTGTTGCATCGAACCGGCAGGTGCCATCCCTGAATACGAATATGTTGTGCTTTGCCCGAAGGAAGCCTTTTTCGAGCCTCTCTGGAATCTTGGTGGCATTGGAAAGGCCCCTCACCCCCTTAACATCCTCTGGCAGGAAACCGAGCCTTGATTTTATATCATCCATCTGGTCAATGATGTTGACAGGCCTCCGGTCATAGGTTACCGTGTCTCGGTCACAGTGCACTTCGTAAGTAGTTGTCGCACCGCATTTCTGGCAGACCCGCTCCTGCTTGGCCTGCTTCTTGCACACTTCACATCTCCGATAGAAACCTAGCGCATTACAGTTGGGACATTTGAAGCGTGAGACTTCAAGGTTGATTGTCTTCTCGCCTTCCTTTGCCTTAAGGCTCCGGTAAATCTTCATCAGGCTCCGGTTCTTGAATGAACCAGTTGGGAACATCACATGCGGGCTCCCTTCCATCTTCCGCTCTTTTGCTTTTTCAGGCCGGCCCATCCTAGCGCCGATATATGTTGGAGCCTTAGCCTTAATCAGGATCCCGGATAACAGATTGACAAGCTCAAGGGAAGTCTTCTCCCCAATCCATTCTGCATCGAACTTCTCTGATGAAATCTTCTCCCCGTCAAGCATTCCAAGGCTGGTTAATGTGCTAAATGCCTCATTTTCGGATAATACTACCTTTCCATCAGCAACCCTATGTTCAATTAGCAATTCTTCCAGAATGCGCTTGGCGTCTTTCTGCTCATCCAATATCGGAAGAGTAAACGACTTTAGAGTGCCGTCTGCAAATTCAGCAGTTCCGGTTTTGAGCCAGTCCACAAGAAGCCGCAGCTGCTCGGGCGTTACATCATGCCATGGATGAGTATGATCCGGGTGAAGAGGAACATTGCGGCTTTTGGAGAATTCAAAGGCTTCCTGCGCATTCATGGCAGGCGGAATCACAACGCCGACTTCCTCCAGTTCCTTTGCCCACCATTCCACGCAATAGCCAGAAGGAAGCAAAGGGTGGTTGGATTTGAGGAAATCCCCGTAGGTCATTAGCATATCCCCCAAAAAGAGGACTTCTGCAATTTCAGACTTTATACTCTCGGCCTCTTCCTGGGTGTGCACTTTCATGACACTGCCATCCTTGAGTTTTACAACCGGAGGCTCTATTCCTTCATGGGTTGCGATAACACAACCTTTTCCAGGGCGCTCAATCTTCATGTGCGTTCCATAGGCAAGGAAGCCATCAACAAGAATCATAGTTGCCGGATGTATGTCCTTTGACATCAGGCCGGTTGTCCGGCTCCGCCCATACCTTAGCCTGAATCCTCCTTTGGCTGATGCATGCGAGAAAACAGGCCGCCCTGCAACAAGGCCGTCAAGATATGTCTTATCCGGCTTGATTTCGATTTTGTCTGCCTTCTTCTTTATCTTGATAATGTCTTCGAGCCAGTCCCAGCCAAGTTTCAGTTTCTTCGTATACTTGAATAATTTTGCAGATTTTAGTGCGACACCTTCGCAGGAAACAAGCGGAACACCGCCACGCACCCTGTCAGTCTCAACTCCTGGAACCCCCCTGTATGCAGAGACCTCAATCTCTTCTGTCGGATCCCCATCTATACATACCGGGCAGTTCTTGATTATATGGCGGATGTCTTTTTCAGGGGGCATGTACTGAAGATGTGTAACACGCGCCTCGTAGACATTTATCTCTTCGACATATCTCTCAATCTGGGAATCAGTTGCCCGGTAATTTCCGACACCGGCAGCCTTCCTTGCAATGTCTGCCAGAACAAGGCTAAGCGCAGCAGCAGTTCCGCCTGCACTCCTAATTGGACCGGCATAGTAGACTGCAACATAGTCACTGCCATCTGGATTCTGCTTGATTTTGACTTTCGAAATTCCCTCTGTCGGAGCAACAAGAACCCCTTCTGTCAGGATTCCGACCCCTGTTCTAACAGCCTGCTCAATTAGTTTCTCGCGATTGTCCTTGTACACTTCCCCAGCTGCAATCTTACGGGCAATCTCAAATGCGATATCTTCCCTTGCCATCCCCTCTTTTTCCATTGCCCGGATTCTCTCTGCAATTCCTGGAGGGCCAACGATACCTTCAACACGGGCGGCAACGTCCTTTGCGATTTTAACTTCAATCTCATCTGAAGGGTCCAGTCCTTTTGACCTGGCTTCGCTGGCAAGTGTGTATGCCTTATCCAGGCCGTCGCGGAGCATCTCAAAATATTTCTCGCTCATCCCATAAGCCCTCAGAATTCGCTAATAAGTAGTCTTTAAAACCAATATAATAAAATCCTTAATACCAAAGCCTGTTAATTCTAGGTGGAGGACATGCCAGAGTAGCTCAGCTGGTTAGAGTGCTCGACTCATAGGTGAAAACCCGATGAGTTATGAGGCTATAGGCCAATGACATATCTGTAGCACTGGGTAATCGAGAGGTCGGGGATTCGAGTTCCCCCTCTGGCATATTTTTTCTAACTAAAAAGCGACAGATGGCGAACTTTTTCTGGTCTGAATTATCGTTTTGAAAATTGGTTTTGGAAGAGTGGATTTCTTCTCTGAAAAAAATATATTTTGGAAAATGTTGTGGGGATTGAGGGAAAAGAAATGGGAAATGTTCCACGACGTAAAAAGAATCGTTTTTAAGTTATGAGTTCGGATGCATTGATGGTGTGATGATGACCGAGCAAGAGAAAATAAATAACGGAATCTGTCCTGTTTGTGATAATGCTTTGGCCTTCCAGGAAGGCTGCAAGACCTGTTTTGCCTGCGGCTGGGGCGGCTGTAGCGTATAACTTCTTTTTCTCCTTCCCCCCAATTCCTTTAATAATTTCTCCCTAGTTAGAACCTCATGATTGAGTACCTGATGCTTATTGCCGGATTTTTACTGCTAATTAAAGGCGCTGAATATCTGATTAACGGAGCATCTTCCCTGGCAAAGATGCTAGGGGTATCTGAACTGATGATTGGCCTTAGCGTAGTTGCCTTTGGAACCAGCCTGCCAGAGCTCCTAATTAACGTGTTTGCAGCCCTGGAGAACAATGCCAGCATATCCCTTGGCAATGTCATTGGCAGCAACATATTCAACATATTCGTGATTCTCGGTATATTGACATTGATTGGTACTCTCAAGGTGCAGCGCTCGACTATCTGGAAGGAAATACCCTTTGCCCTGCTTGCAACGATTGTGCTTGCAATATTCCTCAACGACGTGATTCTCAATGGCTATGCAGAAAACATGCTAAGCCGCGCCGAGGGCCTGGTCTTGCTATCATTCTTCTGCATATTCGTATACTATCTCTATTCCCTTGCAATGGCACAGAGGAACGGGAATGCAAAAGGACTATCAAAAACCAGGACTCCTGTGTATTCCACGGGAAAGACTGCTGGATTCCTCCTGATTGGACTAATTGGATTATTTATCGGAGGAAGGCTCACTGTTGATGGGGCTGTTATTGCAGCAAGGAACATTGGAATTAGCGAGTTCCTAATTAGTTCAACGATTATTGCAATGGGAACAGGCCTGCCAGAACTTGTTGCCTCTATTATGGCCGCTCTGAAGAGAAATATGGATATGGCAGTCGGAAACATAGTCGGATCGAACATATTCAACATATTCCTGGTCCTTGGCCTAACTGCAACAATCAATCCATTGCCATTTGAGGATTATGCCAATTTCGATGTTCTCTTCCTAGTTGGAACAACGATAGTTTTATTCCTCTCAATATTCACGATAAAGCCGCATCGGATAGATAAGCCTGAGGGAATAATCTTCCTCCTGCTCTATGCCGCATACGCTGCATTTATCATATTTCGCGGCTAAGACTATATTTATAAATGGTTTTCAGAATAAGAAAACTGTTATTCCGGGCTCATAGCTCAGTAGTAGAGCGCTCGCCTTGCAGAATCTATAAAGTAACAGATTCAAGAACGCGAGAGGCCGGGGGTGCGAATCCCCCTGAGTCCATTCCCTATTTCTCATCCGGCATCAAATAACACAGTTCTGGCAAATTCAGTGACGCTCTGCTCAAAATCATCAAGAGCTCCATGTTCTGCTACTATCTGTGCAGGACTCTTATCTTCCCCGCAATATAGCTCTGTGAATGTCAATCCCAAAGCGTCCTTGTAAACATCATCAATATACTGCTTCAGTGCATCCCTGACAGACATTCTATCTTTTTTCCTCTCGTTTGTATAATCTAGAAGAATGCTGGAAGCCCGGCTGTACCGATCGTATTTTCCTGAGACTACTATATACTTGCTTGAGAGGACTTTCCTATTCCATAGAGCAAAGAGGATATTCATATTGCCTCTTTTAGAGTATATGAGTTCTGCAGCTATTGCAGTTGCCTCAACAAGAGCGTTGCGATCCCTCTTTCCTTCTGCTTCTTCCATATAGCCAGAGACACTATCAAGCAGGTGCTGAAGCTCGTGCTCGTGAGTCTCAGTGCGATCTCCTAGCCAATATGCCTCGCGGGACATTATGATGAGCCCGTATGTGCCATGGCACATGCCGGCATAATAAATTCCAAGAATACTTGAAAAGCCACGCAGATTTTCTATCACAAGAGACCTGCCCTCATTGCCTTCAACAACAGAATGTACCTTGGCAAGAACCACATTGCCTTCATCCTCCCATACCAAGATGCCCTCATTATTCAGGACAGTGTTCAGGCTTATGATTGCATCAGTCCTTGCCTGGGAATATGCGCCGGAGAATAAGCCTGAGCGAATCTCATTTCGGTCCAAGAGCTCAAAGAATTCATCTGGAAGGTTGTCTAAAAAGGCCACTATCTTGTCATCAGGCGTCTTGGCCTTGTATGCCATCTTAAGAGGATGATCCAGCTTCTCATTGAACTTGATTCTGTGGTTTTTCAGCCTGCCCTCAGCCCTCTGCCCGAATTTCTTTACAATAAGCGCAAACTCTTTCCTGCGGTAGTTCTTCTCCAGTGTATGAAAATATTCCAATGGGTCTCCGCCTTCGTCCAGTTTCTTGATTGCATAGCAAACTGCCCTGCCAACCAGGTGGTCCATTGCAGCCATTGTTTTTTGAATTTCGCATGCTTCTCCTGTATCACTGGCTTTCTTTAGCTCCTCGTCCATCATCTTGTTCCACTGCGCAAGAGCAATGCCTGTGAAAGGTTCTGGCAGAACACGGATTGCCTGTTCCATAACATGCAAATCACGCATGAAAGAGGAGTCATCTTCCTGGAATTTGGAATATTTTAGGAAAAGAGACTGAGAAGGAGTCTTGCTTGTCCGGCTTACTTTTCCTGATAGCGGAAATGGAGTGTAAATGTTACCACCTATCTGCACACGATCCCCATAGTTCAGATAGCGCCCGCCATCAACATCATCCCCGTCGACACATATCTTGATTGGCACTTTGGATTTTGTTCTTGTGAGAATTAACTGGCCCTTTTTGTTGAATTCAAATGCGGCAACAACCTTGCCTTCGTGCATAATATCATGCCTTGTTCGGCCTTGCATATCGAGTTGGAAATTGTCCAGGCCAATAGTATCATCCATGGTAGCATCAACAGGATTGCGATAAACAAAGACCTCTCCCTGGACTGGAGTTTCCATATTTCCAGCAGCCCTTATTTTCATCCTTGCCTGGCCCATCTGAATCATGTTTGAGCCATCAACTTCAAAATCCATTTCAGGAGCGATTTTCACTCCGTCTATGCTGGTTCCGTTCGTTGAACCCTTATCCCTAATCAGGATTGCGTCATCCTTAACCTTAATCTCAATCTGAGTCCCGGAAATATAGGGCAAATCAAGGTGGATATCCGAATCTGGCAGCCTCCCAAGAGTTTTTGTTCCAGATTCCAGAGATAAAAACTTGACATTACCTTCGGTAATTATCTTGATATATGCTGCAGCAGGCTCATGCCCCTCCTTCATGTCATCTGGAATTTCAGGAATAGTATAATCTTCAGGCTCTGCCGCCCCACCTCTTAGTTCTTCACATGGTGGTGTCATACTCTCAAGTGGAAGAGGTGGATCGATGTCTGTGTCTTCACCAAATGGCCCTTCAGATGAAGAGGCGCTCTCCGGCTCTGGTAATTTTACTGGATCCGGCTCTGTTGCTTCTCCATCAAAAGCATCCTGCTGCGGAGAAAATACTGCTGAATTTTCATTATCCTCATCCTGAACCGGCTCTGGCGCTGGAGAAAGATCTTCTGCAGGAGGAGGGGCCTCTTCTGAAGGCGCCACCCAGGGAGTTACCAAAGTTTTCACATCTAAGGGGCCTGGAGGTTTTTCCCATCTCACACCAGCCTGAGGCAAATCCATCTCATCACCGGGCTCTGGAAACATTTCAAAAGGCAATTGAGGGCCTGTTATGGAATCATCTTCAACTGAAGGCATCTCCTCAAGAGGTGCTGGGAAAAAAGGAGGAAGTCCTAATTCCTTTTCAGGCTCCGAGGCTGCTATTGGTTCTGGAGCCGGGCTTTCAACTGCAAGTGGAGCTTCTTCTTTGGATTTTAGAGCAGTACCCACAATAACAACAGGTGCAACTGGGACGCGATCTGGAAGTTCTGAATCTTCCGGCTTTGTATCTGGAGGTTTGATTAGATTGCTAAGGCTGGGCATTTTTCCACGCCTCAATCTATGAAGATAAGTTACTCTGCGGAGTAGTCTGTTATTCAATTGGTTGCACCTCGGTTCTGACTGCAGCTTTCTCTCATAAATATAATGCTGGGACATGTTTTTAAAGTGTGGTATTAAGTATATTTTTGTATATTTTTAGAAAATGCTTTTGTAAATGCTTATAAGCTGGAAGCGAGTTATGCAGGCATGGAAAAACGTCTGGAAGGCATCCTGCAGATAGTCCTTGCAATAATAATCGTATTAGCAGCCCTGTATTTTTCAACAGAAGTAGAGCTGCTTGGGGAATTCGGATATGCGGGTGTATTTCTAATTTCCATGGTGAGTGCTGCAACATTGTTCTTCCCGGCTCCTGGCTGGGCAACAGTAATTGCGATGAGCGCTGTACTAGACCCATATATAGTTGGAATAGCAGCAGGGCTTGGCGCTGCAATAGGGGAACTAACTGGCTACGTTGCCGGAGACGGGGCAAGAAACCTGATTAAGAGCAAAGTAAAGGACTTCAAAAAGTACGAGGATATGATAAGGAAATTCGATGTTGCTGGAATATTCATCCTTGCATTCATACCAAATCCTCTTTTCGATGTTGCTGGAATAGTTGCTGGCAGCCTGAATATGCACTGGGGAAAATTCCTCTTTGCATGCGCACTTGGGAGGGTGCTAAGATACATTCTTCTTGCATATATGGGAGCATGGGCGCTCGGCTTTGTGAGCTAGGCCCAACCCTTTTATAAACACTCATAAACAAAGGTTGAATTCCAACCTCCGGAAAAAAGCAAACACACTACAGCGGGGTGGGGGAGCTTGGAGTTCCCGCTGGGCTCATAACCCAGAGGTCGGTGGTTCAAATCCACCCCCCGCTATTCCTGCTTTTCCGAAGTATTAATAAAGATTCCAGGCGGACAGACGCTTATAGAGGGATTTCTATGACGGTAAGGAAAAACGGAATAGAGCATCCGTCACTGATCGCATCAAAGGCTTTCTGTGCATCGCTCACTGGGAAGAGAAAAACCTCCAAGCGGGGAGGAACTTCAATAGATGAGTTCCTAGAGCAGATACAGAAGGCAGATGTGTCCTGGGTGGACTTTGCCGCAGCAGATATTGAAGAAGCCGAGGCAACAGCAGTAGCCCTTGGTTTTTCCAGATCACTGGTTCCGAATCTCCTCAAAGAGCAGCCCTCTGCATATGAGGATTTTGACACTGAACTTGGCCTTCTGGTTCCGGCTCTCTGGGTGCGAGGCCTTGAAGTTATGAAATCCCCGCTCCTGATACTAATTAGAAAGGGATTGATAGCAACTATCCACAGCGCGCAGGTTACAAGATTCAGGAGATCTAGGCGCTATGCCGAGACACTGCTGCGCTGGGCGGCAAAGGGCAGGAGACTAAATGACAAGATGACACTCATCCTTGCCAGGCTAATTGATGAGAATAATGACAAGAACTTCGACCACCTGCGGGCAATAGAGAAAGAGGGGGATAGAATCTCAGAATCATTAATTGACATGAAAGCTCCAAGAAGCGCAATTGCACCTGAGATATACGGGATGAAAAGCGCTCTGCTAACCTACCTGGATGCCCTCTGGTCCAGCGTGGATGTCCTAAACACATTGCGCTATGGCGACCCTGAACTGCTCTCAGATGATGAGAGGATTCTTGAGAGTATGGGAGCTCTTGTCCAGTCAGTCAACTACCAGATTAATCTGGCAGAACACCTCAGTGATGTTCTTGCTAGCGGACTGGAAGTTCTCCAGAGTATCTACAATAACCAATTGCAGGTCCTAAACAACAGGATGTCAATGGTAGTTGCATACCTGACAGTTCTTGGTACTGCAGTACTTGTTCCAAACACCCTGGCAACGATAATGTCAAGCTCTGCCTATAATCTTGGCCCTGATGATATGATCTGGTATACGGCCCTCATGCTGGCATCAACTGTTATTGCAACCTGGGCTGCGTATGCCTGGGTAAAGAAAAGCGGCTGGCTTGACACCGAGCCAAAATAAAAAGAAAAGGAATTACTCGTATTTCTTAGCTATCTTCTTCACGTCGCGCTCCAGCCTTCTCTTTTCGATTAGTTCCAGCTGTCTTCCGCGGTGATAGTAATATCCACCAAGGAACATGAGCAGTGAGAGCAGTATCAGAACGACCGGAAGCCCGAGATAAAGAGCTGGCAGCATCACTGTGGTCAGCTCTGACTTCAAATCAAGCATCTTTTGCGGTATGTTCACGCCACACTGTGATAATTTAGCAAAATCATTTGTAGTTACGAAATCAAGCATCGAGTTCAGTACTGTGCTCGTGTATGTGATAACCCCGTATGCTGATATAACGACAATCACAATGCCAAGCAGTACAAGAAGCATCGAAATTAGCTTTTGTCTGTTCATAGGTAAAACCTCCCGTAATAACTGCTATTTAGTTGGGGCAAGGGTAAAATAAACCCTACGGTTGTTCTTTCCCTTGTTCTCAAGCTTCAAAATCTCTATTTTTCCAACCTCATTCAGGTTCCTGACATGGGTTCCACCGTCGGCCTGGATGTCGATATCCGGAATTTCAACGATTCTGAGTTCTGATATAGTAGGGGGCAGGGCAGATGCCAGTTTCACAACTCCTGGAATTTTCATCGCCTCTTCCCTTGGCAGTGTATAGGTCTTGAGCTCCTTATCCTCCTTCAAGAGCCTATTTACTTCTGCAACTACTTCCTCGAATTTTGTTCTCTCGAAATTCTCCATGTTGAAGTCGAATCTTGTTTTTTCTTCCCCTAGCTGGTTGCCAGTTATCAGGGCTCCGAGCGTTTTGTGCATTGTTGCTGCCAGGGCGTGCGCGGCAGTGTGCATCCGCATGAGTTTATGCCGTCTTTCCCAATCGATAATACATCTGACAGTGTCTCCTTCCTGTAGTCCTTCCGTGTCGACCTCATGGCTGAGCTGCCCGTTGAATTTTCCGGCAAAGACGATCTTGAATTCATCATCGCCCCGGATTATCTTCCCAGTATCATGTGGCTGGCCGCCTCCTCTTGGATAGAAGATTGTCTGATTTAGGATAATGAATTTCCCGTCCTTAACAGACTGCACCTTTGCCTCGCATTCCCTCATATAACTATCCTCAAGAAATAGAGCTCTCGTCATGAAAACCACTTTATTTTATAATTATGGGAATAATTATTAGAGTATAGGGGATTGATTATCTCAAGGTGAATACTTATGCCGCCAATAACACGAAGAAGGGCTCCTGAACCTGCAATTGGTCCAGAAGAAGAGCAGAGAAGAAGCGTGATGGATTCTATTCCATCTATTGTTCCAAGCGTTGTTAGTGAAGAGCAGAGAAGGGCAATTGAAACAATGTCACAGGCAATTACCTATTTCGAGGAGCTTGGAAAGAAGATGCCGGCAGAGGCAGTAACCAGGGAGGAGAGGGCATGAATCAGCAATTCCTGGAATTCATATCAAAATCAAAGCTCAAGAAGCTCCTCAATGACAAGAAGAACTTCATTGGCTCAAAGGTTGAATATGCCCATGACAATGACAGGAACATCTACAGTATCAGCCTGCAGATGAGAAAGGGCGGAAACTACCTGATTACACTTATTGTCGGAGACCATTCTGTTGAGATGGCCCTAACAGACAATAAGGGTAATATTATTGAGCACATGCTCCATGACAAGGACAAAGTGGTGTACGGATAGATGAATTCTAAACTCAACGCGGCCAAAGGCGCGATGGAATATGTAAAGGACGGAATGTGCATTGGCCTTGGCAGCGGCAGCACAGTGCGGGAATTCATAGCACTCCTTGGCAAGGAAGTTAAGAAGGGGCTGAAAGTAACCTGTGTCACAACTTCATTTGATTCAAGGATGCTGGCAATAGAGCACGGAATATTCGTAACTGAACCAGATGCAATTGATGAGATTGATTTGGCAGTGGACGGCGCAGACAAGGTCACCAAAACCGCTCTGCTAAAGGGCGGTGGAGGCGCGCTGACAAGAGAGAAAATAATCGATTACAATTCCAAGAAGTTCATCGTTATTGTGGACGAGGGCAAAGTGCAGGACGTGCTTGATGGCCCGGTCAACCTGGAGGTCCTTCCTTTTGCTGCTCCAATTGTGCTCAGGCATCTGAAGAAGCACAAGCCCAAAATCAGGATGGCAACTGGTAAACTCGGGCCGGTCATCAGTGATAATGGAAGCTTCATCATAGACTGCCACATGAGATTGGAAAATCCTGAAGAAATGGAGACCAGACTCAATACCATGCCAGGCGTAATCGAGAACGGGATTTTCACAAAGTTCGATCTGATTATAGTTGGAAATGAAAAAGGGCACAGAAAACTCTGAGCCTACTTCTTCTCTTTTACCAGCACAAACAGCATGATTATGGATAATACAGTTGTAACAATTGAGAATATGAAAGCTGAGGGCACTGAGAATATAGGAACCGTCCAAAGAATTCCGGCAAGCAGGTTGGCTGGAAGAGCAGTCAGGCCGAGTATCCCCTTGTATGAACCTATCGCACTGGCATACCTTGCCTGTGGAACATTCTTGACAAGGAATACCTGCGGAGCAGTCTCTGCAATTGCCATGAAGAGCCCGAGGAGCGCGAATGCGGCAAATATGGTGAGCATTGAGGGGAAGAACCCGATTCCAATTAGCGTTGCAAGGAAGCAGAGCATTGCAAGTATCAGGGCATTCCTCGCACCGAACCTATCCAAGAGGATGCCAGCTGGATATGCGAAAATCGTATAGAAGACATTGAAGGCCAGGTAGCTAAGAGGAATGAGGAAGAGGGGCAGATATTCATTTGCCCGGAGCAGCATGAAGAGAATGCTGAACTGCCCGATTGAGAACACTATTCCGGCAATCATGAACTGCCTGAAGTTAGGTATGTTGAATACGTCTGTTATGATTTTCCTGGATGGAGTCTTATCGGTGCTCGGGTCATTTAGGAAGAATAATGCAAGAACTGCAAAAGCAGCCGGGATTACTGAAATTAGGAAAAGGGTTCTGTAGCTCTCCTCGCTATGGATGCTGTTGAAGAAGAGTATCACAAATGCTGTTGCTGCCAGTGGCCCTATTATCGCCCCGAGATTGTCCATGAACTTGCGAAATCCGAATGCGTTTCCGAGATTGTTCTTTGGTTCTGATAAGCCAATTAGTGCATCACGCGGAACATCCCGTATCCCTTTTCCTGCTCGGTCCAATATTCGGAGCAGTATTACCTGCGGCCAGGAAGTGACCACTGCCAGGAATCCCTTGAACAGAGCCGATGCAGTATATCCTGAAATAATCAGTTTCTTCCTCTTTCCAATCGAATCAGAGTACACTCCTGAAAGGAAGCCTGTTACTGCAACTGTGAATTCCCCAAGGCTCTCAAGCAGCCCGATTACGATTATCGGGGCATATAGCACGTCTGTGAGGAAAAAGGGCAGCAGGGGATAAATCATCTCTGTGCTAATATCAGTTAGCATGCTGGCAAAGCCCAAGAGCTTGCTGTTTCTGCTCACCCCGAAAATCCTCATAAGGAGGAATTCCCCCAGGAAGAATTTAAATGCTGGGCTATTTCCTGGCTCTGGCAGTATGGCATCCTTATAAAGATTCAAGAAGTTCTGTTATCTAATGAAAATCCCGCAGAAAGTAAAGAAGGAACTAAAAGAGCCCCTTGGGAAAGTGCACACAGATTATAAGGAAGTAATCAAATTGGCAAATGACCATAAAATCATCTCTGTTGGAGACATCTGCACTTTAGGTCTGCTCCAGATGGGAATCAGGCCACACCTTGCAGTCTTTGATTTCAAATTCATGAGAAAGAAACTGCAGCCTGAATATGTTGCGATTTTGAAGCGGGATTTCCCAAAGGCAAGGAGGATAAAGAATGTTGCAGGCACCATTTCTGATAATCTGCTTAGGAAATCAGATGAGTATCTTGAAACTGGCGGAGGACTGCTGGTAGACGGAGAAGAGGATTTGACAGCGCTTGCATTCATAGACTGCGCAGGACCCGACTTCGTACTAATTTACGGCCAGCCAGATGAAGGGCTGGTAATTGTGAACATGAATAACAAGACGAAAAAGAGAGTAAAAGAGCTGTTATCCGTTGCCCTTGCTCATAAAGTAAAGTGAAACAAAAGTAGCCAGAGTCATAACGACTCCGATTATTATCTGCATATTTAAATCAAGGTCAAGGATTGTGCTGGCAACATAGGTAATTCCAATGCCTATTGCGATTGAGACAATTGCAATAATTATCTTTAACAGTGTGCCAGCCACTAATATCCTGCTCCGGATTACTCAGGTGCCCCTGCTGGGCCCTTTGTAACTACGATAACGTCTTCTACTGACTTGACGTTGTTGTACTGGACACTCTTGTCCCTTAGAGCAATCTTTGCTTCTTCTTTGCTAGAAGGCAATGGGTCCATGAGAATCCTGGAAACTTCTCCACCCTCGAAATCGACGATGAAGTCCTGTGCGCTTCCCAGGAACTTGCCTGCGTCACTGAAGATATCCATCCCGTACATTCTTGAAAGCTTTGTACTCATCTGATCACCAATTGTTTTCTAACCTATATTGGACTTCAACTTAATAAACTTTTCCTTGTTCTTACTGAATAGGAAAATGATGGGTGGCGCAGATGGATAGATCGGTTCTGATTTATGGCTTGTATTTGGCAGTACTGCTGATTCTTGTTGGAGGAATAGCAGTAACTCCGCATATCGCGCACTCGAATGAGGAGGATGCTGCCTGGCTCTATGACGCATTCTCTGTAACCTGCCACCAGAAGATATCCAGATCGCAGTGCCTCTTTGAAGGAGAGGGATACTATATAGCAGACTGCACTGCCCAGGAAGGCGAGAGGGTATCCTACGACCAGAAGGACATACGGGCAGAGCATGATTCCCATATAGGTTACAAGTTCCCGGTGTGTGCCAGGGATGTCGGAATGTATGTTGCCCTGCTCCTCGGAGCGCTTGTATATCCCTTCTTCCGCAGATTGGACTCCATGTATGTATATCCTGCAATCTATCTGGTAATTGGGATTGTACCATTTGCATTAGATGGCACAATCCAGCTGCTAACTAGCATTTTCCCGGACATAATCGGAGTGTATGAGAGCAATAATCTAACCAGGCTCCTAACCGGAGGGCTTGCAGGATTCGTAGCATCATTCTACGTCATTCCGATTCTCAATAACATGTTCGCAAAACCAGAGGCAGTAAAACCAAAGAAGGAAGTAAAGGCAAAAAAGAGCTAGAAATCACCAAGGCTCTTCTGCTTGTTGTCTGATAAGTTCTTTCCTCCCTTTTTCTCATCAAGGACAAGTTCCCCAAAGACACCATCATACCCAGGAACCCAGCGCACATCCCCTTTCTGAACTTTCAGGATTGAAGACGCAATTTCAGGAGAAGTTGCAAGGCGCAGCTGGTCTTCCTTTGCCTCAAAGACTGCAAACTCATTGCCAAAGTATTTGATTAACCTGGCATACTCCTCGTTGACGGCTTTTGTCATCTCCCCTTTTTTGATTGTCTTTGATATCACAGTGATAAGAGGAACAATATGCTGGAACGGGACTGCGCCAGCTGGCTTATCCCCTGGTTTTCGGTCAGCCAAATCAGCTACCCGGTGCAACACCCCAACTGTTACTTTCTTCCGGCACACAGGACAGATATCATTATGCGCCTTGGATTCCCATGGCGACCAGAGGATATTGCAGTTGCGGTGCCCGTCATAATGGTACTTCCCTTCCTCTGGATAGAACTCATAGGTCTTGAGGAATCCTTCCCTTGTCTTAATAGCATGCCTCAGGGCCTTGTATGATAGTTCAGGAAGGTCTAACACATTAGCCTCCCTCCCGAGCTTGGCAAGGCTGTGTGCATCTGAATTGGATACCAGTGTGTACTTATCCAGGGCGCTTATCATCCAGTTCATTCCAGGATCTGATGAGAGACCAGTCTCAAGAGCGAATATCTCATTTGCACGGTCTCCGAATGCCTCTTCCACGGAATTCAGGCCGCAACGCGAGCCGAAGATGGAGAACCAGGGAGTCCAGGCATGAGCTGGGATAATCATGCCCTCTTTTGAAACAGAGAGCATCTCATCTACAAGTTCGGCAGATGAAATTCGGAGCATAGGTCTCCCATCGTAAGAAAGATTCCCGTATTTGCCAAGGCGCTCATTCAGCTGCCCGACTGTATCTAATGAGGGCATAAGGAGAATGTGATGCATCCGCCGGTTCTTCCCCTCATGGTCGTAGGATACATTAACTTCGGCAGAGAGTAGGAACTGCACTCCCTCATATTCATAGAGGCCGCTTTCATTCTCGCTCTTTTTTAGCCATGCCTGGAGTTCATTGAAATAGGTCGGATGGGTAAAATCCCCGGTTGCCATTATCCCAATTCCCTTGACCTTTGCTCCCTTTGATAGGCCTGGAACATCGCACTCGGGGCTAGTTGCCCGGGCATATTTTGAGTGGACGTGCAAATCAGCTATAACCCGCATGGGAAAGAGCTTATTCGAAAATCATTATATGCCCTTTGGAGAGTTTGCATTTTCAAGCATAATGATTTATAAACTGTAACAAATAAATACTGTCTATGGGAGGAGTAAAGAGATTAGGCCATAGTAAAATTCAGGCAAGAGCGAAAAAAGATATTCTAAGAGGAGGGCGGTTTGCAGTTGCAGCGCTTAGCGTTCTGCTCTCATCACTTGGTTCATGCGCAAGTTCAGCCGCGCCGGTTCCAAGGGCTCCTGAAATTACCAGGTTTCACATGGGCTCTGGAACTGAAGCCTCAACAAGAAGACCTCCCAGATGCGCTGAATACTCTTCTTTCCTAAGGCCAGGGGAGCGAGCAATAGATTCCATCTGCCTGCAGAATACGACCTATGTCCGCACCAATTCAAGCATCCTCATAATCCCAACCAGCACTGCTGTTGAAGGGGGAGATTCTCTTTCGGTTTCACTAAGCCATAGCAGGGTGAATATTGGCAATTTGGTAAGAATTGGAATTGTGGATTGGGCAGCATCAGATGACACAATCTTCATACTAACAAGAGACAGAAGGCTAAATCCGATTCCAAGAAGAGGATTTGTAAGCAGCACAAGAACAAGGCATGTCATTAATGGAGACATTACAGATGCAGAGATGCAGTTCCATGCAGGGCTTCTTTTCATCGGCCCTGTCTCAGACCATCTGATGGTAATGTCATTTTCATCAGGATTCCAGGCAAGGGCAATCCCACTCCCCGACCAAATGTGCGCAAGGGAAAACCAGGAATTCATATTCAATAGAGGAAGACTGTTTTTCGGAGAGAGTGAAGGAAAACAAGTAGAAATAAGAACAAGGGGAGGCTCGATTGGAGCCCTCACCCTAGAGACAAGATGAATCAGCCTTCATAGAGAGTTCGCTGTTCTTCCCTGATTCTGCTGACATTGGTAATCCGATTTGGATCCTGGCGGTAAGTGCGCCTATACATTCTCCTAAACTGCTCGAGACTCATAGGACGCCTTCCAGGTCCCCATACCTGAAGTACATCGCCCAGCCTGCGGCTTAGCTGGTCCCGCATCCTGATCCTTCCCTCAGGACCTGCCTGGACAGGATTAAGGAGCCTGCCGCCCTGCTCTGTCCGCGGCATTTCAACAGCATAGGTCTGATCTCCAATTCTTATCTGATAGATATCAGTAAAGTACATCCGGGATTCCCGGTCCTGAGTAGTTTCAGTTGCAACTGTTGGACTGATTCGCATCTCTGGTCTTACCATAAGAGTAGAGATCAGGCTTGTTGCAGTTCTCCTATCTGCTACTGCGCTTCTAAGAGTTCTAACCAGTAAATCATAATTCGCCCTCCCAAAGAGAGCGGGTATCTGCTCATCTCGGGCCGGCTGCCCTGCCAATTCCCGTCTAGCTAGAACAACCACATCATTGGCAAGGCGATGCGGGAATCTCTGCTCCTCCAGTCTTGCAACGAGCCGGGTGTTGATTACGGCATTTGGAAGTGCTCTTGGCCCTCTGAATCTTGTTGCCTCAAGTTCCCCCTCAACATGCTGTCTCTGGCGGTCTGCTGCAACAACAATAGTGCCCTCTTCCTGATTGACCAGATTGTACAATGCATTCATATCACGCACTGAGATTAATCCGCGGACTGATTCAGGAAGTTCCATTCCAGGCTGATAATCCCCGGTTCTGGCATCCCTGACCATGTGGTTTGCCATTTGGTCCGGATACCCGGCTTCAACCAACCTCCGAACAAGCTCTCGGTTGATTTCGGTATGCGTCATTCTCTGCTGCTCTGTCCTTCTTCTTGGTGGTGCGGGTCTTGGTGAAGCCATAATATCACAATAATAAAACCAAGACAAATTATATAAAAATTCCCAAAAAAGGGCAGTTCCAAATACATTAAAAATCTTCCAACTCAAGCAATAATCAGCTAATTGTGATAGTATGGACATTTGGCAGGCTTGGGATTTCACAAAGAAGACTCTGGATTACCGGAAGGTAGAGGCAGTGACAAAGGAGATTGCTCCAAAGGGCAACTTCAAGGATGCTGCAGTGGTTCTGGTCTTCGCAGCGATATACAGCGCAGTCATATCGATACTGATGAACGTGATGGCACTCTACACTGCAAGGGCCTTCTATGTATTACTTGGAGTTAATATCCCGGAAATTGAACTGAATGCCGAGCTGCTAGCCCCATACGCAATATACTTCTTCGGACTAATCATGCCACTTGGACTTGTAGTGATACTAATTTCCCAGTTTATCCAGTTCAGGTTCCTCAAATTAACCAAAGGAAAGGGAAGCTTTGATAGGCAGCTCTTCATGTACTCGCTGCTCACTCTTGCAATATCGATAATGTCGACTGTGATGCTCACAATGTTCTTCCCGTGCCTCAACTATATAACTGTGATATTCTTCCTGGGATTCCTGATATACACCCAGTTCTATCTGCAGACTAAGATGGTTAGTGTTTTGCACCAAATCTCAGGACTGCATGCTTTTGTAGCTGTCTTAATTGGAACAATAATCAGTATTGCAATAGTATTTGTTGCAAGCGAGATTGCAGCGGCAATCGGGATTTTAATCCCGGTTCCAGAAGAAGTACTTAATATTCCAGAAAACGCACTAGGTGAATATAATGCCGTTTGATACAGAGAGATTTATCAAGGAAGGAACAGAGGAAATCAAGGACAAGATAAAAGGGGATAAGGCAATTACCGCACTATCTGGCGGAGTGGACTCTTTTGTCGCAGCAACAATTGCCGCAAAGGCAATTGGAGAGAATCTGTTCGCAGTTTACGTTGATACCGGGCTCATGAGGAAAGGCGAAACCGAGCAGGTGAAAAAGACAGCCGAGGAAGTCGGGATAAACCTGACAGTAGTCGATGCAAAGGATGAATTCCTAGGTGCATTAAGAGGAATTGATGACCCTGAAGAAAAGAGAAAGGCAATAGGAGAACTATTTGTTAGAATATTCGAGAGGGAAGCTAAGAAAGACGGTGTGAAATATCTAATCCAGGGGACAATTGCTCCTGACTGGATTGAGAGCGGCGGAATGGGGCGAGACACAATCAAGAGCCACCACAATGTCGGAGGACTTCCGGATAATATGGATTTGAAACTGTGTGAGCCGCTCCGCGAATTATACAAGCATGAAGTAAGGGAGATTGCACAGAGCCTTGGCCTTCCAGAGAGCATCTATGCAAGGCAGCCATTCCCGGGCCCTGCGCTTGCAATCCGGGTTGTTGGTGAAGTAACTGAAGAGAAAGTTGACATTGTTCGAGAAGCCTGCGTGATAGTAGAAGAAGAGATTGATAATGCAACAAAGGATGGGAAGATTGAACGTCCATGGCAGTATTTTGCAGCACTCCTCCCTTCGAAGACAGTTGGCGTGCGCGGAGATGAGAGAGCATACCAGTATGTGGTCATTGTACGCGCAGTCCGCAGCCTTGATGGGATGACTGCTAATTTCTCACATCTGCCACCGGAATTGATGAGCAGGATTTCCACAAGAATTACAAATGAAATCAGGACTGTTGGAAGGGTTGTCTACGATATTACAAACAAGCCTCCAGGAACTGTTGAGATGGAGTAATTATTCCACTGCTTCAACTAGGCGCCTGAATCTCTGATGCAAAGGAGTTCCGGAATCTGGTGCTATTTCCGATACCCTAGCAGATACTTCCCAGCTTTGCGCAGCTTCATGAGGAGTTGCATAGGTCGATTCAGGATTAGTCTTCATGCTCTCTGCACATCTGGCAAGAGCCTCAATCGGATGGTATTCTGTCTGCTCGCGCCTAACCTGCGGAAGCTCTACCCTCCTAGCGCGCGGTCTTTCACTTTCCCTCTCCAGCATTTTTGGGGCCATATAAACACCATTAACTCCAACGTATTAATAATTGAAACACTTTATAAAGATAGTTTGGAGAGGGATAGATATGACCATTGAAGCGGCAAAAAGCCTGCTATCTTCTGGAAAATACATAGAAGCAGCAGAGCTGCTTGATTCCATGATTTCCAAGAAGCCAGAGAGCGACAGGTTGTGGTATCTCCGGGGAATAGCATCACTAAAAGCAGGTAATCACAGAGGTGCGCAGCAGTCTTTTATCAAAGCCGCATTCATAAGGAAAAGGGCCGACTACTACCGAATGATGGGAATTGCCCATATGGAAATCTTCGAACTCGAAGATGCGATATATGCTTTCCAAACAGCATTCGAACTGGACAAAAAAGATGTGTTATCGGCATTCTTCCTTGCAGTCTGCTACACGTTCTTTGACAGTCCAAAGGCAGTGGAATACATCAAGAAGGCAAACAAAATAGATAAAAAGAAGACCAAACAGCTCCTGAATAATTTCTATGCCGCTTTTTTCGGTGGGTCGAAAAAACTGGATGCAAAGACAAAAAAGAATCTTCGCGACGCCTTAAAAAGAATCTAGGAGAGCTTCTTGTTCATGTGTTCGAGCCAGGGTTTTTCCTTAACTCTCTTCATTTTGATTGTCCTGGCAAATTCTTCAAGGGGATTCTTCGCGCCTTTCTTTGTCCACCCAGTATTCTTCTTTAAGTTTTTGAGGAACTCAGGATTTGCCATCATCAAATGAGCCAACTTTTTCTCAGCTTTCCTCATCCGCCTCTGGGCTGCCCGGAGTTTATTCTTTGCATTGTGTTCGGCAACAGTGCCCCTTCCCCTTGCCATTTCAACATTCCGGAGAACTGCAGCTTCTTCTGCTCTGGCAATTTCAACCTTCTGCCAGAACCTTGCAATTGCACTTTCAATCAGGTGGGAATTGACCATGATGGCCCAGCCATCTTTCCGAAGGGAATCATCTATTCCGGAAATAACACTTAGCGCCTCTTCACGGCTCATTCCTGCCTTAACCTTGCCCTTGAGGCTTGGAAATGTGGAGAAGAACTGTTTTGTCACTTCTGTTCTCCCTCTTTTTCGCAGTTCCTTTTTAGCATGCCGAAGCATGGTCCTTCTGCCGCGGATTTGCATAAGCTTTGCCTGCAGTTCAGCTGGCTTCATATTCTGGAAACTCAGGAGCCATCTTTTTTTGGATAATGTCTTTCCAAGATAATCATCCTCGAAAAAGACCTCCAGCAAATCAGGGAAATACTTGTGCAGGCAGCGGAACTCATCCATATTAACATAAATCATTTCCACAATTTCAGAGCGCGCTTTCCGAAGTTCCTTCCTAAGAGAATCTATCTCCTGCCTCAAATCCCGGTCAAAACTCTCACGGTATTCCCGGTTCATTCTCTGCAGCTTTTCAGTCTTGTTTCTCAGTTTGTCTTCAGCATCCTCTAAATAATCTATTAGGAGCTGCTCCTTCATTCAGCCAAGCCTCCTGAAATATTTCTGCATTTTCTGCGCGTCCATATCAAGATTAGGAGTCTCACATATTATAACCCCTGAGTATCCGTTTTCCTTTAGTACTTTCAGCAGCGGTCTAAATGGAGGCTTGTTGTTTGTGCCAAGAGGAAGATGGTTCCGCTCCCCCTTATCAGTATAATTAATCTCCGAGAAATGGCAGTGGAAGTGCTTCATGAATCCTGGCAGTTCTTTTTCCAGAAGGTCGAAGAGTTTCCGGTAATCCGCCTCATCCTCAAGTTTTGCATCCCCTCTTGCATGCAGATGGGCAAAATCCAAAACCGGCTGTACCATCGGTATGTCCTGGGACAGCTTGATAACTTCATGCAATCCTCCAAATGAACCCTTCTTGCCGACAGTCTCAGCGCCCAGGATTATTTTCTGCCCTTCAAGCTCCGCAGCAACTGCAGCAATATTCTTCTTCGCATTCTTGTATGCCTCATCAGGAGTCCTCTTCTGGTAGAATCCCGGGTGGAAAACAGTAATCCTCCCTCCCGCTGCGGCAGTTATCCTGGCCGACCCAATAAGATTGCGCGAACTGGTTGCCATCTTCTGCTTATCGAGAGAACAGAAATTGACAAAATAAGGGGCATGGGATGAAAGGATAATATCCAATTCTTTTGCAACCTTTCCAATCTCGGCTGCTGCTGGCTCTTTGAGACGGACTCCCTGGACGAATTCCATCTCCATTGCCTCTAACCCAAGCTCGGCACAGCATTTGACCCCTTCCAAAGTGCTCCTTGCACTGCATTGAATCGGGATGCCTCCCGGTCCGAATCTAACACTCATAAAATAAAATTAGAAAATAAAGAAATAAAAGGGATTTTACTGGCAAAGGTTGGTCACTTCATTGCAGACTTCACCAGCAGGGCAGTCATCATCGTCAGTGCATCTGCCAAGCTTGGCTACACAGACATTCTGCTCGCATCTCTGCCAGTCCCCGCAATCAGAATCCACTCCGCAGTGGTCTTTCCTGACCGTGCATCTGTGGTCTTCCGCAGCGCAGTACTCCCACCAGTTGCAGTCATGGTCCCTCTCGCAGAAGCCCTGCCTTGCAACGCAGCGGTTTTCAGGAAGGTCACACCTTGCCCACTCCTCGCAATCCTCATCGTTTGTGCAATAACCCTCTTCAGCCTCGCACCAGTGGGTCTCGGTATCGCAAATCTGCCAGCTCTCGCAGTCCCCCAAGACATTGCATCTGCCATCCAGGAGAAGGCACCTTCTTGCCTCCTCATCGCAGATTTCCCAGGAGCCGCAGTCGGAATCCTTCACGCAGTATCCAGGTTTGGGACCGCATGCATGGGTTGCCGGATTGCAGTATTCGAATTCCGGATCGCACTGTGTGTCTGAATCACAGAATCCGGGAGCCGGCCTGCAGAACTGGGTGGCATCACAGACCTGCCATCTCTCACAGTCTGAATCAACGCCGCATCTGCCGGCAACATAAACACACAGATGAGTTTCTGTGACATCACATACCTTCAAAGAGTCATTGCACTCTGAATCAGTATCACAATAGCCAGGAAGCTTCTGGCATGTATTGTTATAGCAGTACTGCCATCCGGAACAGTCACTGTCAACAGCACATGTGGCCGGTCCTCTTTCTCCAACACATCCAAGAATCACGAATGAAAACAATAGGATTGCAAATAGTGCACCCTTCATAAGAAACACCTGGATTCAAATTGTAAGAATATGTTTTATAACCTTTTGAGGACTGATGGCAACTTCGAAATGGTGCTTATTTTGAAGTCGGCTGCTGTGCTGGCCCTTGCCATCTTCCCCTGCATCACCTTGACTGTATGCATTCCAAGGGCCCTGGCAGGCATTATATCCGCATCTTCCCGGTCTCCTGCCATCAGGCATTCATCAGGCTCGGCCCCAAGTTCCCTCAGAACTTTCCTAAATAGGCCCTTGCCCTTCATCCTGCCAACTTCCTGGGAGACGAAAACATCGTCGAAATATAATGCAATCTTCATCCGGATTAGCTTGTCCCATTGCTTGATTGTGGTTCCGTTTGTCGCGACAAATAGCTTGTATCCTTTTTTCCTGAGAGATATCAGCATTGCCCTAACGCCAGGATACGGCTTTATTGAGAGTTTTGTATTGTGATAGGCCGCAATTGCAGCAGCAACATACATTGCAGATTTCTTTATTTTCAGGGACTTGCAGAGCAAATCAAAATGCCCTTCATAGTTAGAGCCTTCCCTCCTGATTATTAGGAGGAGCTTCTTGTAGAGTTGATCCGGATTTCCCTTCATTCCCATTCCAAGCATGGCTTTAATTGCGTTCTTCCTGGCAAGCTTGGCAAACTCTGTGGAGGGAAAAAGAGTATCATCAACATCAAAGAGCACATACTTTACTGTCATAAGAAAAGATAGATAAGAGAAAATTATAAATTAAGGGGCAACAAGCCCCTTTTAGATAAAAAGAAAAGAAACTACATTCCGACTGAAGAGACTCCCCTTGTAATCGTACCTCGCATCTCTTCGCCAGTACCATTCATCTGGCCTCCGACACGCATGAGTTTTGACCGAACTGGGCCAGGCACTGCACGCGGGGATACGGATGAAGGAACAACCTTCCCTCCAGCACCTATTCTGACGTTCACGCTCACTGAGGATACACCTGCTTTTCTAAGATCAGGAGCATGCATCTGAAGAATATCTTCAATTGCTCCGGTAAGATTTCCTGGATATCCTCCTCTGTATGGAGTGAGTTTTATGAAAGGTGTTGTAGTTGTCTTTGCCGGAGGTGGCGTAACCTTTACCGAAGGTGGACGAACTACTGGTGCAGTTGGCGGTTCTACTACTTTCTCAGGAGGCCTGCTGCCTCCATCCCTTGGTTCTCTGTCCTGGTCACATGGGTTGACAACGTGGGTTGTTCCATCATCATCCACCTTGACATGCCAGAAATCTGGAACTCGCTCGCCACTCTTGGTCCTTCCCCTGCTGGATTCAGTATAACGAAGTTTAAGTGGAGAATCCTCATTAGTTCCTCTCTTGCTAGCTGGACCATCGATTAATGCTCCCTCTTCCAAAACCCCATTGCCGCAGTTTGGATGTGCATCTCCTCTTGCCAAAGGTCCGCCTTCATTCTGAACCTTAAGACAAACATGCCCTTCTGGACAAGGCGCCGGAACCTCCTTAGTTGGAGGGTTGCATGCCACTGGTGCGCACTTCTGAGGCGTGCATGGCTGAGGCTCGCATTGCCTTGGAGGTTCCTGCCCTCCAGTGCAGAACTTCAATCCTGCAATAATTAGTCCAAGACCAACAGCACCTATAACCTTGGCGCTGTGCCTGTTCATAAATCTCTTGACTTTTCCACCGCTTTTTGTTTTTGTTGTTGCGTTCATCGTAATCCATCCTCTCATTCATCATTTTTCTTGTTAATGTACATCTCTGTTACTACTGCCATTCCAAGCAATACCGCTCCGCCAACTATTGGCAGTGCTGCGGCAGTAGCTGCAAAACCTGTGAGTGCTGCAGCAGTTCCGACTACAAGCAAAGTCGCTCCGAAAGCGACCTGAGTAGCAGATTTCCAGTGCTTAGCAGCGAACTCCTTGACAGGAGCAAGATAATCTCCAAGTGAGAGTTTTGATTTCTTCTTTTTCTTCTTTGCCGGAGCTTCCTCTTCCTTTTTCTCCTCTTTTGGAGCTTCGGTATATTCCACTGATGCTAGAACCTCGCTGGAGTCAGTGTCATTTCGCTTCAAAGCGACAGTCATCTTTCTGCCGTCTTTGAGCTTGAGAGTTCGTGATACAGTTGCATCATCGCTGCTTCCTAATTCTAACCATGCAGCATCATCGGATTCGTCGTTAACAGGACTCTTCTCTCCAGGCAGGCAAAGACTAAATATGCCTGTCTCAGGCTTAACAGCCCTAACGACAAAGCCATCTCCAACATCTGTCTCATAGCCCTCTTCCAGTGAAACTTCAGTATATGTTTCATCTGCAACTGCAATTGGCTCTGGAGGCAATGATTCTTTTGCTTCAGGAGGCTTTGGAAGTGGTGGAACTTTTGGTTTAGCTGCAATAGGCTCTACTTCGACCTTTGGTTCAGGCTTCTTTGCTTCTGATTTTGGAACCATTTCAGATCCGCAATCAGAACAGAACTTTCCTGCATCATCCTCTCTGCCGCACATTGAACAAACCACGCCTTCATCGCTTTTTGAAACTGGTCTCTCCGGAACTCCAAGAATAGTCTTTACTTCTGGAGCTGAAACATCGATTCCTGAAACAGAAG
>Ga0180433_10002314_pt1 | contig 29650 bp, 19 predicted proteins | sample SS_ome_8_FD_132980 | JGI IMG/M metagenome (GOLD analysis project Ga0180433, IMG submission 132980) | Hypersaline lake sediment archaeal communities from the Salton Sea, California, USA - SS_1_D_1 metaG | ecosystem: Environmental > Aquatic > Non-marine Saline and Alkaline > Hypersaline >... | reverse complement strand
CGTGCCGATCACACATATTACCACCGATCTCCCTATAATTGTTGATCCATCACATGGGACGGGACGTTCCGACATCGTCATCCCCATGGCTCGTGCCGCTATTGCGGCAGGGGCCGATGGGTTGATGGTGGAAGTTCACCCCAATCCGGCAAAAGCTCTTTCCGATGGTCTGCAATCTCTGGATTTTAAAAGTTTCATCCGCCTGGTGAACGACGTTCGAAAAATGTGGCGCGCCGTACATAACACTGCCACACCGACGTAACTGTATTCTTTATTAGTTGATAAAAAGGCTTTCCAGGCAACTCCGGATTGTTTTGAAGGGAATACCTCTTCGTATCTCGGCACGACCGAGCGAAGTGGGAAGTACAACCGTGAACGAGTCCGTCAGATGCTTCTTATCAGCCAGAATCACCTGTACCGCGGATTGGCTCAATTCCTGATCAATCGAGGTTTTAAAACCATAGACCCTCAACATATCAATTACTGCGTCCTCCAACTCGGGAGTGGCGGCTTTCAGAGTGATAGACAACCGAGTTGCGGCCAGAAGACCCAAAGCAACGGCATCACCATGACGCAACAGTGGACAAGCGGTTTCCAGCGCATGACCGAACGTATGTCCCAGATTCAGTATATGGCGCATTCCCCGATCATGTTCGTCCAGCGAGATGTACCGGGATTTCAAAACAATACAGCGATGAACCAGTCTATGAAGCAGATGACGTTCCCGACACAACACGCCTTTCGAGTTGTCTCTCAGGAGCTCCCAAACGTACGGATCCATGCCAAGTCCATATTTGACAACTTCTCCGATTCCTGATCGATACTCGTCCTCCGGAAGTGAATCCAACCATTCCAGAACACAAATAACCCCTCTCGGCTGATGCAGACTCCCGATTCTATTTTTGATTCCCCGAAGGTTTACACCAACTTTACCTCCGATAGCGGAGTCCGTTTGAGAAAGCAGCGTTGTGGGAATGACGCACCATGATACACCACGGTTCCATATTGAAGCCGCGAATCCAACAGCATCTCCAATACTACCTCCACCAACTGCCATGATAAGAGCATCTCTTCGAATATCCTCCCGTTCCATCACCTCAAGAATTCGAGAAACGCTTTGAAAGGATTTAGCGCCTTCTCCACCATCCAACTCGTACGTTACGGCATTTCGGTCAGCGTAAGCCGACACATTCTCAATCATTCCATTCAGTGGCGTATCGGGCAGATTGGAATCGTAACAAAAGAGTATCTGTCGATTCTTAATGATATCATGAAGCCCATCAAGCCATGGATCATGGAACGATTTCACGATTACGACATCATACCAATACCTGTCTTGTGCTCGAAGGACAACAGTGTGATGGGAGGAAACAGACATCAGCGATTTCTCCGGTGGGAAAACCTCCTTTTATCTCCCGAACGATTCGGTCGTCTGGAACGAGAGGAGTGTTTGCGACCCACGGAGGGATTTTTATTTTTTACAACTACCGGATCATCAAGTGAAAGCGTAAAACTCTGCCCCAACTCCGATACTATCTGATCCGGCTTTAACAACCCTTCCTTCCGTAGTATGGTTATCCACTCGGTCGCCTCTTTTTCATTGCGCATCCTGAGATCATTCACAAACGCCGATCGAATTCGACCCTCGCCCATGGGTTGCCCCATCGGAGCCATCCGTCGAAGAAGATCTATAACGCGCTGTTTCTTCGAGATAACCTGACGGACATGTTGCGATTCCGTTCCAAGAGAGATGATTCCGTTTCGTGTCGGATCTTTATCATTCCCTCTGCGGGATGCTATAAAATCACGGTTTTTAAGACCTTGTTGGATTGCCCCCGACACCGCGCGATCCCCATATCCCGCGATCTGTCTTTTAATAGCCTGTACCGGTGCATGGTCTTTCCCATGCCGTATCATATAGTTATCAACTGTCACTATGATGTAATCGATGAGTTCTGTAGAGCGGCTGCGTGAAGCGTTTTTCTTTTTTGAATCGTTTTTCGCTAATGCCGTTGGTGCCTCGTTTTTCTTCGTTTGTTCGGCACGAACCGACGGTGGTTCCGGTGAGAAGGTTAGACTGGGTACGGAGATTGTCCCATCTCGTGAATCCGGAAGTGTCAACCGGAGCAATATACCTTCATCCACGAGAAACGAGAGCCAAGATCGAATAGATTCCTTGCTCAATGGAGTACCAGAAACGGAAAATTTTGTATCGCGCAACCTGTCTACAACGTCATATACCGGTACTGCTCGTAACCGAGTGGGATCATTGCCGATTATTTCGAGAAGTGATTTTAGAAGTTCACGAATGAGAACAAGTTCCTTGTGCGCCTCATTGAGCGTAAACAGATCCCTGTGAAACGAGCCACGAGCCCTGCGGCGGATGACGCCGTTACGAACACCGGTATGTATCAGCACTTCCGCCTGTTTCTGTATCTTTATAATACCAAGGTACTTCGTGAAATGTCGTGACAGCTGTGCCCCGGAAATCCACTCATGACCATTCGCAGACAGTATCCTATCCACATGGAGACCCACACGACTCCACAAACCCGGTACGAAATCAGATGTATCGAATCCGGTTTGTTCACCCGCAATGCCATCACTACCGTTGAACATATCCTTTACGTTTCTCCATCGATGTCCCGATGATACGGCGATAGGAACCGGCGCCCAATAATCTACGGTACCGGCGAATCGATCAAGTGCTTCCCCCATCTCTTTCCCGATATCACCACCGACATACACAACCGAGTCCATCATGCTGCCACGTGAAAGGAGATGTTCCAATGCGGATACACAGGTATCGATTCTACCCTGAGCGGCATCGAATGTCATGTATCCTGCGTTACGGCATATCCGTTCAGCTTCATGAGTTATGGGATTACCATCGCGATCCCGAAGCACTCGAAGCGTATGCCAATCGGCACATGCAACCTTGGTGAGTATCGTTCCCTCTACTCCAACGGTTGAATCTATACATTCGAGCAAGGATTCGACATCTTCACAACATGACGACTCCCAAATAGCCGACACGAGACCTTCGAAATCGACAAATACACCGATACCGTTCATGTGGAGTTTCATGACTCTGTTGAGAATATCGGTTCTATCCCAGTTGTGTGGATCCGCGGTGTCTTCCGATCCATGCCATAGAACGAGATCACATCCGTTTTTCCGTATTTTCTCGAATGGGAGAGGCGCATCTACGTTTCCTGATATCAGCAGAATCGTCTCCTCGCTGAATTCATCGGCGCCATCCTCTTCCAGTAGTAAGGCTTCAACAGGTTGCGCCGCAAATCGAAATCCTTCCGCATCCAGCGTTTCCTTCACACCCTCGGTAACATTAGCCGGATCACCATATGCAACGGCCCGCTTTATGGTACCGAACGGATGTGCTGAACGTAAGATCTGTTGGGCAATGAGCGCGGTAGTCAGAGCAAATCCACTCTCTTGAAGATACGTAGTGACCCAATCAAGATCGAGATACACCGACACATTCTTCATATACTGAATCTCCCTTCGGGATAATCCCCATGTCTCTATAGAGTACTATTTTCGGTCATACATGTTTCTTCTATTAATTCCCATAATGATTCATGAAGCGTAATCGTTTCATTCGAATCATACGCGACTGTTTATTTCGAGAAAAAGTATTCGAGAGCCGTACGAAATTCTTGCATGTGTATTTCTGTAGAATTGCATGGTCCATGACTCTGTATATTCGGTACGGCAAGAATCATCGGTATCTCTCCACACAACTCCACGACTCCGCTAACAAGATCTTTTTCGCATGCAACGGCCAGTATCGCTTGAGGATTTACATCCTCCACAACCGCTCGGGCTTGGGATCCGCCTCCTACTACACGAACGACACACGGATAGGATTCGGTCTCCTGATTCAGTTTTTCCCTGATGCCGCGCTCCAGGCAATGCGGGAGTAGAACAAGAAGGTTATTAATCGAACCCGATTCACCATACAGACGAACAATGCGGTTATGCATGCGAAGAAAGGATTGCTCGATTTTTAAAGAAGGAATCGAGAGAATCCTCCCAATTATCCTGATCAGGGGGAATAGGCCTGTATTGATGCGCCCGATCAGTTCCAAAGGAAACGGCAGCAGAGATCGTTTCATAAGCACAGATAATACAAGACCGCATCCAATAAGCAGTATACTGCCACCGAGTACCCACCCTGTAACGTGAAACATTCCCGTAGCTCCCGGAATCACGGCACCGACGAGTATCGCCAATAATTGAAAAATCGAGATTACTACCGCAATTACGATCACGACAGCCAATACATACACACCATAGAAAATCCACGGATCCTTTTCCCGTATTAAAGGAGCGTCACATCCATTTCCGCGATCAGACGCCATGGGATTTTTCTTTACTCGAGAAACGAAAAACAGGCATTCATTACATGAGTTCCTGCCCCAGCAAGGTCATGAGCACTTCACGTTCATTGCGTACATCCCGTATGACGGATAATGCGCGGTCTTTAATGGTATTTATCCACTCGGTATCCGATATGCCGGGAAGATTTATGAGAACGTTAAGGAAGGCTCCCTCCGCCGCGGCGGCTGCCATTATTCCGCCTACACCGGCATCCGACATGCTGTTCGGATTTCCCCTCTCAGTCATTATCTTCGCAAGCTTGATGACTTCCAGACTGTGTTCGAGTACACCGAGTGGAATTAATGTTGCGTGTTTTGTCGCGTCCTCAACGGCCTGTATCTTTGCTTCCTTTTCCTCCGGCGTTTTGGCCCTGACTCGTGCCGCGGACATGACACGATTGAATGCGTCGGTATCATTATCCAGATCCGCCATGAGTGCGTCTTTCAGCCTCTGTGCTTTCAATCCTATTTTTTCCATCTCATCAAATCGATCTATGTATGCTTTCTTGGTACTCGTCAACGCACCTACCATGGAAACAAGAGCCGCCCCTATACTTCCCGTCAATGCAGAGACCGTCCCGCCACCAGGTGCCGGCGAGTCAACCGAAACCTCATCGGTAAATTCCAGCACGGTCAAATCCGCAAGTCGTTTGTGATCTTTGGGACGGATCATATACTCGATTATCTTCTCATTCGGATTAAACGGTGTGATCTCGTTGAGGCCAAGACTCATGACGGCGATATCGATCAATTCTCTATCGGGGACCGCTGTGGTTTTACCCTGTTTCTTGAGATAATATCTACCGGCTGTTCGGACCGCTTCAAGTGGAATCAAACCAACAAGTTCACTCCCCGTTACACGTAGTCCATTCTCTTGAGCTTGCCGACTTACTTCATCGAATGCTGCATATACCGGAGTTTCACGATAGTTCAGAAGATTCATGGAAAGCTGGGCACATCCATACTCTTCGATAAACCACCCCACGGCACGTACAGCCTTGAGGGTTCCCGGTATTTTAACGGCCTTTCCGTTCTCATCGCGGACTATTTTCCCGTTGTCATCTCTCTTCGATCGACCGGTTTCCCGGACACGAAGAGCTATTCTATGTGCAAGTTTTTTATCACGTGTATTGAGATTGATATTGTAGGCGATGAGAAATTCACGTACGCCGATAACAGTGGCTCCGGACTTCTTATTAAACGCGCTTGGTCCAAAATCCGGTTTCCATTCCGGATTTTGCAGTTTTTCTTCCAATCCTTCGTATTCGCCTACTCTGATATTCGCGAGGCTCTGCCATTCCGGTTTGGTTGCTGCTTTCTCGTACAGGTATACGGGAATCCCGAGTTCACTGCCAACACGTTGTGCAAGACTGCGGACCAGTTCCACGCACTCTTCTATAGAAATATCCGAAACGGGAACAAAGGGGCAGACATCAGTAGCGCCCATGCGTGGATGTTCTCCGGAATGCTGCGACATATCGATCAACTCAGATGCACGCTTTATAGCTCGAAACGCAGCTTCCACAACGGCATCGGGAGTTCCGACGAATGTGACAACCGTTCGATTGGTATCCGCACCCGGATCAACATCAAGAAGCTGGGCACCATCAACAGCCGAAATTTCCGCGGTTATGCTATCTATAATTGTTCTATCTCTGCCTTCGCTGAAGTTCGGTACACATTCAACAAGCTTTGCCATAGGATTCGTCCTCCCTGTTACGTGGAAATACCGTAGTTCAAAACTATCCCATTTGAGATATGACAATACATGTACTCGATTTATTTCATGGAGTCTTACCTGAACCGTTGATTCTTCGCTATTGGACCGGTATGATTCACATAATGGTTAAGCGATCCGCGTTCCATAACATGATACTATCCTGACCACAGGTGTCGACGGATTCAACCGGATAGAATGATCACGGTGTGTTTTTAAGTAATTTCTCCACGGCTTTGCGAATTCGGCGCGGCGTAATCGGTTTTTCAAGTATCATATCTACGCCGCTCTGTTTCATACGTATCGTTTCCGGATGATCCGGAAATCCGGTAATGGCGAGAACCCGCATATCCACGAATCGCTCGTCTTCTTTGATTCGAAGATAGAGTTCAACACCTGATATCACAGGCAAGCGTACATCGAGGATCATCAAATGGGGTTTGAGATCCTTCAGGAGATCCATCGCCTGACTGCCATCATTCGCTATTGTTATACTATAGGATGAAGATAATGTCTTTTCCAAGAAAGACGCAACATTCGGATCATCCTCAACTATCAAAACTTGGGCTTTCTCCACCACTAGCCTCCGCTTATACACCGATCCCAAATGGCGTTGCACACCAAGATACTATGGTGCTCCACCGCTTACAACCCTGCGTTGTCTATAATCTGCGATGGCGCAATACCAGACAACGACCACCATAAGAAGCACGACTCCACTGCCAATACTGGACAGTATACCCATATTATCTAAAACCAACGGACGCATTCTGGATCCAAGTAACCAAGGAATCGCCTGATCGACGAGGGGTATGGCATAGTCCTCCGGGGTTTCCGGTTCAACAAGAAGGAAACTCATCTGGCATATCGTTGATATCATTCCCAGCGTTATAAGTGGTATGAGCCACTTCCTGCTAAGATACACTACGAGAGACGCCATAAATGGAATAACGATGAGAAGATGACGCATACAACAACTGGCTCCTCCCCACCACATGGTGAAGCCGCTGAGGATGATAATAAAGATCACCGGTATGATCGCTGAAACGATATGACCGGATCGATGAGCACATATAACGGGCAATGCCGTGAACCACAGTATCAGCCACGGAGCGGTAACGAACAGTCCGCGATAAAGACCGAAAAGCATCGATATCGCCGTTCTTATTGATGGAAGCCCGAAACCGAAGAAACCGGTATCCACCGCCGCCTGGAATTCCGGATCGGAGAACGACGTGTATCCGGTGGCGAAGACGGTACCGAATGACCAGTAATTATAGGCCATGAGCACGATACCTGCGGGGATACCGCCAAGAATGAACCGTGTGAGGTCTCGCGGCGATCGACGCAAACTGAACCCGGCCATGACTACCACTCCAAAAATCGCCGGGTATTCAACAAGGACCGCCATACCGCAAAGAAAACCGGCACCCAGCGAATTACCACGATTGGAGTTCAGAAATCTCCAGGCGGCGAAGAGGAGGAATGCGGCAGCCACATGTCCGTACAATACCGATGAATATGGTAGGAGTGGGGAACCAACCACGGTACATGCGGCGACCAGCGGAGAAAACGCCGAGGATATATTCCATATCAGATATCCCATCCCCACAAGGGAAAAACCAATGAGGACAATACGGCAAACGTATCTTTTGGCCGTTTCAGCGCGAAATGTGTATTCCGGATACAATCGATCCAGCGACCAGAGAATAGGAACGCATAAGAGACTCAATCCCGGTGCTTTGGCACTGTACAGATGCCCGTCGATTTCTGTTACATCACGACTATGCGTTACATAATCCTCTATATATGTAACGCCGTCTCTCGCAATAGCCGCTGCGAGAGCCCACCTGCTCTCAACATTCCACCCGGCCGTGTAATTGACGAAAAACGACGGGACGAGAAAAACGGACACAAGAAACAGCAAAAGACGTCTATTCGACTTCATCGTCGAACCTCATAACCCTGTAATATCCCGCGCGATGAATCACTCGGTATGATCTTCGGACGATTGTATTGAATTCATCAAACATTCTCAGTTGTGTTTCCGAATCAAACGGCTCTACGGGATTGGCATCTCCGGAAACGATCACGATATAGTGCGGTGGTGCGTTCTCTATTTCCAGCAAAAACTCTCTTCGATATTTGCTTCTCAATTCATTCGACGTGTTCATATCGCCGAATGTCAACGGGAAATCCACCACGAAACGCGTATCACATGTTCTTCGAGACAGATAGTTGATACCCGGTTCGAATCCCCAGACGAGTAGTTCTCCCGGGGGAAGTGAATTCAGAATACAAATTGCCGCATGCTGATCCACGGCAACGAAATCAGCACCTGCGGACCGATCACCGAAATGTTCGAGGTAGGTTTCGTAGTCCATCCTCCCGACTAGATATTGGACGCCTATACGAGCTTCATGAAATGCAGGATACCATGCCTTCACCAGCGAATGCGGGAAAATGATCATCGGAGATGCGAGACATATAATGAGAACCGATTTGTATTTGAATCGAATCTTCCCGAACTCAACAATACCATATCCGGCTAGCATTGAAAGCGGAAGTAAAACCGGAATCCAGTGATAGGAAAAGTACTTCGCCTGGACGATCACTGATACAATCGCCAAAATGCACCATATACACAGCCGTTTCGTCGACATCCATTTCTTCAGGACCGTTGGAACTCCCAGTATGACGAGGGGGTATCTGGCGATTACCCAGCTCTTCATTGCCTCGGCTGTACGCAACATCCAAGCAGAATCCCACCTGCTCCCGCCATATGCGGAGTTGAATCGGATCAAGTCATCGTAGATCCGGGTTACCGTATGGGAAACAATATATGGCGTAATGAACAAGAGGGGTGGAACAGCAGCTCCCATCAACCATCTGATACGGCGTGTAACAACAATAGGTATAAACAATAGTGATATAGGTTTACACAAAACCGCGATGGAAAACGCCAATCCGCTCACTACATGAAAGGATCGTCTGGAAGCATAAAACGATAATATCATACAGAGATTCACCAGCTGTTCCGCCTGCCCGATATCCCAGAATCTATGCAGTAAAACAGACGAAATCCCATACAGTAGCCCGGCTGCAATACCCCGTATGCCGGGAAGCACTGCCGTAATAAGGAACGCCGTCAGCCCGATTATCGCGCCGTTTCCAAGGGATATTGAAACAGACGCATCCCCGGATATGAACTCCAAAAGCGCATAGTACCAGAATACGCCGGGAAAGGTATTCGCCCAGAAATCACGATACGGGAGATCCCCATCCAGTATCCGCCATCCTCCAAAGGCAAAATAGCCCTGATCGCGCGCGAGCGGTTCCGCCATGAAACAAACCGAGAGAATCATGGGCAGAAGGCAGGTAAAAATTGAGAGAAGAACCCATCGTGTGGATCGTCTACTCGCGGGACTCACATGGGATCCGGGCATTCTTTCAGAGACCGGATCGTGCATCGTATTCCTTTCCGGTACCCCCATAGGGCTCATGATCCAAAGAGAATAAGCTCGGTGTATCCCGAACCAGTCACCATACTCACGAGACGGTCAGAGGAATCCGCTGAATTCTGCAACCACCCCTTATACTCAACGGTGCCTTTATAGGGCGAATAAACGAGGAAGATCCGCCCTCCGGGATCGATCAGGCTCTTCGTGATATGCGCGAGAATACGGGATTCCGGTGGATGTGACCACCGTCGTTTATAGTCCCTGTAATCCACTGTCCTGACGTCTGAAAAACTGGGTGGAACGATGATATCGCATGATCCGGAATAGTAGTATCGTACTACGGGCACTTCTATTTCGGGCACAATGACGATGGCATCTTTCTCGTGAGCTGTTTCTTCTATGATAGACACGATGTGTCGAATCGCGCTTTTTTCATATGATGTATAATAATGACGAAGACCAAGAAATCCCGCGACTAGGAGAAACATGATTGCCACAATTCGAATAGCGCGCGGTGACTTCTTCAGACCCGCTGAAAGGAAAATCAGGAATGCGGGCAAAAAACAGACGTCATATCGCCCGGGCGTATAGGCAGGCCGGATCAGAGATACCGCGAATGAAAGTAGTAGACCACCTCCAACAAATAGTGCACACCGTCGGCCGATACTGCTCCGAAATCCGTACAATGCGGGCAGGACGATTCCCGCGGCTCCACACATGACAGTTACCGGAATCCCGGAGACGACGGTATGATCCATGGCTTCTATGCCACATACCCACAATCCTACGGAGCGAAAGATTGCGTCAACGGGCGGCGGCGGTAACCAATCACCGGTACGGTATGCAAAACTCTGGACCGCCGCGAGCCAACCAACCGGTAGCCATCCTGCAATAAGTATCAGGATATAGGGTCGAACCGTGCGAATGGATCTGCCGGTCGCAAGGAAAATCAGTATCCAGGACAGTATCACGGGAAATATTGAAAAATGATGAGTCCAGAGAAGCAAAAGCTGTACACATACGAGCCCTGCATATGACAACCTGTTCTCACCGTTTTCCAGTATACGCAGCAGGAAGTAGATAAGAAACACTCCGAGCAACACGATCAGTGAGTACATCCGTGCTTCCTGGCTATGCCATATATGGAGCGGAGATACGACGAGGAGTAGTCCACTCAACAGTCCCATCACTCCCAGCAATTGATATCCCGCCCATAAAAGTACCGAAATACCGAGAACTCCGAATACCACTGAAAGCACCCTGACTCGTGCCTCGGATGGTGATTCAGTCGATGACACGGACGCTCCCAGTAACCAGTAGTACAACGGCGGACTACAGTCTTTCTGTAACGCTTCCCACACGGACCCTGAAGCCCCTTGTGCAATGGCGAGACAGTTGGCTTCATCCGTCCACAACGGCTGCTTTCCCACGTCACATACGCGCAATACCACACCGATGGCGAGTACCACGAGAGACAGAAAAATGACACGTGTATTTCGCATCTGTATACTCAACCTCTCATTCGCATTTCCGACGTCGGAGTATCCCGGATTTCATCCGCAGTGTGAAGCCTCCTCCAATCACGCTTGTGAGTCTGGTCGCACACCCAATGCTTTGGGTGTGGGGCGTAGACGGGTGAACGCGGAATAGTGATTCGCCACGGGTTTTCATTCACTATATCTCCGCTTCGGTATTGTTCCTCCGGGTTCACGTTGAAAAATCCAGAGTGTCGGACAGTGGTATCTCATATCATGCGGAAGAAATCCGGCACCATCCAATGCTGTTCCCGGCCATGACCACGTTCGGAATTCATGCGAGGTATACCTGCTCCCGTCGGAGAGCGGCAATTCTGATCTGAGCTGATGGAAGAGTTGGAACTCCATTTCCCGAATGTGTGGTGCGCGCATCCAGGGTTCGGCATCATAGTCGCTGATAATAATCCAATCAGGAGCGGTATGACGAATCGATTCGGAATCGAATTCACTGATAATTATATGTAATTGGTCACTTCGCATGGGTGGAGTCGCGAAATACGGTCTTCCCGGCAATAATACCGTGTCTCCTTCCTGAGAATTTTCAGCAAGCCATACTCCCGCCCGGTCTCGTATATCAGGGGTTATCAGTATACTCACATGCCGGGCGGATACGATCAGTTGTGAAACGACGCTGATCCCGATCAAAACAAGCAGGAGAAAACGAAGAGTCTTCCGTACCCATACCTCATGAATGACCTCAAAACCCAGAACCAGATGAAGTGGTATGAGTGGCAGAATGTATCGAGAAAACTTCAATGGAGAGCGCGACAGCTGAATCCACAGCAGGATGATCACCAGTATCGTCGCAGGTGTTCTTATACGCCGAAAACGTACGATTCCCAGAACGGTGGTAAGTATGATGAGCAGCGTTGCGGGTGTGCTGATACCTGCGGGAAATGATTCGAGAAGATGGTGCGAAAAAGACGGGAGCGTTCCGAGAAAAATATCCCCATGACCTACCTGTACGTGATTCATCTGCCAGTGCAAATCATGAATGAATCCGCGTACGTTGAGAATGGCGTATGGTGTCCCCACAAAAAAAGCGGCGGCTGAAATGAGAAGTCCCTTAATCGTAATAGATAGCTGTCTGTCCCGTAAGGAATCCCATAATGGAAATCCCAGAGCGAGAATACCATAATACTTCGTTGAAGTAGCCAAACCGGCGGCGGCGAATGAAATCAAAAGCATACGGCTTGATGGTCGATTCCGCGCATCTCCTGCTGCGGAGAGCGCAAGCATGAACCAGAATAGTAAGGTTATGTCAGGTGTGGCGTAATGAGAGTATAGTACAAAAAGAGGTGCCGTGACGAAAACCATACCGGCGAGCGAACGGAGTAGTGCCGAAGGGGATCGTTGCCTGAGGAGTGTAATAAACAGAATGATGCATCCAAGACCGAACGTCCAGGTTACGATTCTGGCGATAAGATAAATCCTCCCGAGAGCTTCGGGATTGGCCAGATAAAACATCCTGTCAGGTGTAAGTGTGATGATGCCCGTTAGAGCTGCGACTCCCAGCGCTCCACCTACCATATACAGGTATAGTGATCCCCAATGATACCATTCCGGATCGAAATCGAATTTGCGGGGATTCATTCGCGCCAGAGGAAGCAAGGTGGAACATTCGTCAACCTGATAACTCTGGAGCGGACCGGTAACGAACAGACGTTCCGACGACCTGCCGACGAGTCGGCTTCGGTCACTATCATAGAGACTGCTGCGTTCACTACTTGGTAGTCCCCACCGGAGACCGGCTGACAGGAGCAGATATAAGACTATCACAATGATATAATCTATGTGGCGCAAACCGTTCATCATAGTATACCGAGGAGATCTGATCACGTTCAATCCGGTTCCTGTTTCGACGGATATACGGCTGAATCCTTTCGAAACAGAATGCGCCAACCGTGTTTCCGATGAAAACGACAGAAACTCACCACGTGCTCACGTTTCTGTCTTGAAAATCCGGGAGACGCGCTGTCTCGTCTATGGTGATGCACCATAGTGATCTGGGGACAATACAGAACATCCCAGTCATGCTGATGCATACGAAAACACCAATCAACGTCTTCGAAATACATAAAGAATCGCGGATCCATTACGCCGACCTGCTTCATGGCGGCAGTGCGAACGAGCAGGCAGGAACCCAGAACCCAATCAACGTTTCGTACACCAAGATGATCATAATCCTTCATGAGATGGTGGGCATTGATTTTTGTTCTGGGGAGGATGTATCTCAATGGTGTACGGCGAACGAGTATATGGCCTATTGTATAAAATCTTCTGCACGAGTACTGCAGTGTCCCGTCAGGATGAACCAACTTCGCTGAAACGATTCCCGCGGACGCGTTTGTATCGGCAAAATCAACGAGATCGTCTATAGAATGAGGCCTGGCGATCATATCCGGATTGAGACAGAGGCAGTAACGCCCGGAAGATTTCTCTATGGCTGAGTTCGTTGCTTTTGTCAGGCCGATATTGCTACCGGAAAACAGAACGCGGAACGCTTTTCCAATATAGAGTTCAGTCTGTCTGAGCAGTTGTTTCGGCGAGTTATCGACGATCAGTACTTCATACGAGCATCGGTTCACCGCATCGGAGAGGGATGCAACACATGCTCGCAGCTCATGGATATCATCATAGAATACTATTATTATGGAAACGTCGATACGGTGGGGAGAGTCAGGTTTGACTACCACGTTCTCTTAAACCTGGTGAGTCGAACCGCTTCCGGCTCGACATGAACTCTCTGGACAATTTCGCGTACTTTCCGTTCCCATGCGGAGCGCGGGAGATAATGAAATTCTCTATCGCGATTGTACTTCCGGACCAACCATCGTTCCAATGGATCAAGTAGCATTCTTCTCTGAGGATCGGCACGATCACGTTCAACCAACCATATAACAGCAGGGAATTTGTTCTCAAGCTCAGAAATTACATCATATCCGGGACGTACGAGTTGATATCTCAGATCCGGACCATAATGGAAAAGCGGGTACTCCTCAGTGGTAATCACCAAGTGATTCGATTCGGGATCTTCCCGAATCGTTTGAACAATGGTTTTCCAGGGGACGATATACGTTGAATTATGATATTCTTTACCGGAAACAAGATTGACGCCCCCGTACACGTACACCGCAAAAAGTACTCCTAAAATCAATCCGCCCCAACGTTTGAAACGAACCGTCGCGTACCCTTCCGATAACAGCATCATCCAAATGGGCAACAGGAAGAGAAGTCGACTGGGCACATAGACGAGTGGAAGAGAACGAGCAACAACGGAAATCACACCGATACCGAATAGGAGACCAATGATGAGTAATCGGGCTAAAAAGACATTTCGTCGCGCCCGATACAGAAGTAAAAACACGATACAAAGGCCTGGAATACTAGCCCACACTGACCAGGGCATGACTGTTTCGGATACGGAAAAAGAGTATATCGGATATATGATACTGATGGCAAGCGTTGGGATAAGCGTGGCGAACTGTGAGGATTGCCCCCATGACACCATTCCCCGGGTCTGTCGTATGACAAGGGATACGAGCGGCAACATGCACAACAGAGCGATCATACACAGTATCGCCATGTTCCTCCTGGCACGATTGTCCCGGGAGGTGAAGACTTCCGATAATACGACAATAAACGACACACCGAAGACGATGTAATTGGTGTATCCGGTCAACGCAAGCAGGATACCGCATAAAAGTACTGCATACAGCGATGGAGACCCGCGAGTTCGGAGAAAGAACCAGAGGAACGCGCAGAAAACCATAGCCGAGAGACTGTAGTATCGTGCCATACACGAAAACTGCATCCAGAATGGTGATAACGCGAGGAGAATAACAGGTAAGTGTTTTCTCTTGAGACGCAGTTGAAAGGATAGCACGAGTACCAGGAACATCGTACACCCGCTACACAGTATCGATAGCGAACGCAGGCCCGACTCTGATGTTCCGAATACACGCATCCAGCCGTGAAGTATAAGAAAATAAAGCGGTGGATGAAAATCCGAGCCTCCACCGTAGATGATCGCGCTCAGGTCTTCACTGGAGCCGATGAGGCTGCTTATTTCATCTCCCCAGAAATCATGCGTACCCGCATAGATAAACGCCAGAACACACCAGAATACAATTATCGCCACCCCGAGGCGATACACTATCCTCTCCTGGTCCTGGCTTTCATTTCATTGGATATAATTTTCATTCCCTTTTTCAGAAAGTATCCAAAATCACTCATATTCAAATTACCCGATTTCAGGAGAAGTTTACCGCGAAGAATCGAACCCTTCGATTTCGCTCTGGCCATATCCTGATCCGAAATACCCGGCAGGTCCATTACAAACGTCTCATCCAGCAACCAACGTTCCCACTCATCCCTGAGATGCGGTTTTATAAGTTCGTTTTCAAGAGCGATATCATAGAGTTTCGATCCGGGATATGGTGTGGTTACAGACCAGCCTATATAGTCCAGAAGCCCTTTTGAGCTCAACGTATCCGCAAACTCCAGGGTTCGTTCCGTCTCGTCGGAACCTTCAAATTTAAGATGACCATTCTCTTCCCACACATTAAACAGCATAAAAAGACCATGCACCTTGATCCCGTTATCCTTCAATACCCGGCATGCATCAATCACCTGTCGACGCGTTACTTTTTTTCCAATTCCGTCCAAAGTGGCTTCATTTCCACTTTCAATTCCCAGATGGACGTACCAGCATCCCGATTTCGCCATTAACTCCACAAAATCGGGTGGTAACGGATACGCGCGTACCTGAGTCTTCCAGTACATGCCGATGTCATGCTCTATCATTGCCCGGGTGATGGCTGAACCAGCGGCGATATTACTGTTAAACTCGTCGGCATGGTCAAAAACTTCCCGTATACCGAACGTGTCACGGAGCTCCACCAACTCCGAAATAATGTTTTCAGGTGAGCGGGTTCTCACCAGGGGTCTTCCCAGCTTCCACACCTGATTCGAACAGAATGTACATGCAAAGGGACATCCCCTGCTCATGACCATCGAGGTTTCAGGGCGTGTTTTCGATATGTAGAATCCTTTATAGTCTTTGAGATTCAAAAGGTCACGAGCGGGGAACGGTATCATATCGAGTGGATCCACGTGACAACGGGGCTTCGTCATAGCCAGTGTTCCGTCTTCAGATAACCATGCTATTCCATCGATGGAACTTCGGCGTGAACGCCACCCCGTAGTCTCTTCCGTCCACAGACGAAGAAGTTCGACCAATGTCGTTTCTCCCTCGCCACGAACCACAATATCCGCCGCTCCTCTTACAAGAGCTTCCTTCGGTAATGCCGTGGCGTGCGGTCCTCCCATGACTATGCGGATACCCGGAAACTCGGATCGCGTTCTGCGACTGAGTTCGAACGCTCCCTCAGCGGAAGTCGTATAGTATGACAAACCGAGAAAATCAGGTTTGACGTCCTGAATCATCGCCCAACTACGGTCAAACCCGTTCCGGACTCCATCGAACACTTCAACTTCCATATGTGGAAATTCTTTTCGAACGGATCCGGCAAGGTATAAAACCCCCAGTGGCGGAGCGATCTCCTCTCCCAACTCTCCCAACTTGGGTTGCTTGATCGGGGGCGCGAAAAGCAGGAGGAGTCGTTTTCTATTCGCCATGGATCACCGATTCAACATCGACATTGAGAACCAGGCAGGATGTGCCCGGAATCCTTACCGGGAATCCTCCGCTGCGGCTCTTATTCATTCGGAGTTATCACCGAAACCTTTTCTATAACAACAGGTTCACGCGGTACGTCTCGATGTGGAGGCACGGTGGTTGTGGGAACCACTCGGATGGCATCAACTACATCCATACCATCAATTACTTTTCCAAATACCGCATATCCGTACTCAGGTGGAGTCGGACCTCTGAAATTCAGGCTTTCATTATCAACGACATTGATAAAGAATTGGCTCGTTGCGCTGTTAACGACCTGCGTTCGTGCCATAGCGATTGTTCCGCGAAGATTTTTTAAACCATTGTCTGCTTCATTCTTAATCGGTTTACTCGTGGATTTCTGCTTCATATCAGCGGTGAACCCACCGCCCTGAATCATGAAATTCTCGATTACACGATGAAATATCGTTCCATTGTAGAATTCCGAATCCACATATTCCAGAAAGTTATCAACCGTAATGGGAGCGTGCTCCCTATCGAGTTCAATAACGATATCCCCTAATGTGGTCTTCATGAGAACCGACGGATTACCTGATAATTGCATAGGTTCCACCTCTTCTTTCCTCTCTTTTTCAGTACCTCCACAACCCGAAAAACCAGCAACAAAAGCGAACGTAACGGCGATCATAATGAAGATCCGTTTCATAGGGCTTCCTCCTTGCGCAAGACGTTGTTTTTTTGCTCGCTGTTTACTGCAAATAAGACATATAACGTTTTAATTTCAATTTTATTGTTATATTATCGATTGAATTGATATTTTCGATTATTATATCCGGAAGAAATTCCGCTTGATCTTTACTGATTTCCATTCCGACACACCCGGCAAGAGACATCCAGTCGGCTGGAGATCCGCCTATCAATCCGGAGTGCATGGCAACCGACAGCGCATAGATGAGGGAATCACCGGATACATTTCCCGCGGAAATAAGCGAGAACGCATCGGCCTGCCACTGCGTTATCACGGAACAGACCTCCTGCTTCAGAAGTGAATCCTGATCAGCGATACATCCCACGAGTAATGCAGTAGCGTAGGGTTTCATCCCATCGGGGATAGTATCCGCCATCGAAATGATACTGGGAGCCAGTTTCTGTGGAGAGGGAATATAGGATAGCACCATGAAATCATCATTCCACCCATGAATCAATCGGTACGTGGTTTCAATATCAAACCCATCCCCGGGTTTTACTCCGAATCCTCCCGTCTCTTCATCAAGCCATTCCCTTACACATATCGTACGAACAACATCCTCCCATCGTTCGGGCCACTCAAGTTCCCGACGGGTAGCGTATTGAAGCCCCGGCAGCCATGCCAAAGCGGATAATTCTCTCGAAAACCCTGTTTGTTTGGTACGTTCAAGTGCATCTCGCACCATAGTCCGGACCACCGCAGGATCACGGATAATCCCGAGCGGAAGGATGCGGTGCCTGAAATTCAAGGGCTGATCGGCCATTCGAGTTAACTCAACAGCTCGTGCGATTTCTTCTATATGAAGCCAGATTGGTGCGTTGTCCGGTGCCCACGATCCTGTTTCCGAACGCTGGTTTGCCAAAAGCCACGAAATCAACTCCTGGATTGATTGGGGCGCTTTGTTTCTTTCACGGCGTACATGCACGAGCTCTTTTTTCCACTCCGCGAGTATTTCCGCGGCTTCAACCGGATCATCTTCCACCTCATGCACCCATGAAAGCCAGGCGGAGTATTGACGAGCAGTAAGGTCACCGTGAAATGTACCATACGAAACCGCTTGGTCAAAAAGCCGTTGCCCCTCTTCATGCTGTTCGCGGATAAATCTGTCACGGGCGTCTTTCTGTTCGGCGGCGGGTAATTCCCAGTATTCGGGAGTTCCGAAACGAACATCGCGTTCACCGCACGTCAGCGTAAGGAAGACGATCAAAAAAGCGAAAACCCCGGACAACGATTTTCCCATCATATCCCCCTTAACATTTCAATATGAACTCTTTGATCTCTGGCGGAACCGAGTTGGATTTTCCAGCGATCCATTTCAGGAATGCATTCAAGCGGAGGTTATTCGAAAATATCGATGTAATATACTCTTTGGAGCTCTTGCCCGCGACACCATCCCTCGGTATCAGAAACCGTCACGGGCACAACGAAACCCGACACCCGAGATGAATTTTTCCGGAAAATGATGCCCACGATACGCGCATTTCATTGTATTCGAACCGCTTGCATGACTACCGCTGCGAAGAACACGATAACGACCATCGAATGGAGGACCCTCCGGGTCATGTTCGGGAGAGTGTTCATAGTAGTCCGATGTCCATGCGTCCGAAACCCATTCCCATGCATTTCCCGCCATATCCATGGCGCCATAGGGACTGGCGCCGCCGGGGAAACTACCAATCTGTCTGAGAGAATCTCCGCAACAACTCGCCATTTCCGGAAGAAACTCATCGCCCCATGGATACGTTAGACCAGCCGTTCCCCGAGCCGCCTTTTCCCATTCAGCTTCCGTGGGAAGCCGTGCACTTCTCCACGCGGCGAACTGAACAGCACCGTTCCACGTCACTTTCGTAACCGGATGATTTTCATAGCCGGGTATGGACCGGAAGCGACTCCCCTGTTTCATAATCCGACATCCCATGGTGCCAATCCCGATCTCCTGCTCCATTCCCTTGTTCTCGTTTAGAAAGGCGGCAAACTCTTCATTGGTCACTTCATACCGGTCAATGTAGTACGTCGGAAGGAATACGGTGTGAACCGGAACAGCATCAGAACCGATCGACGAATCTCCCATGAGGAACGAGCCTTCGGGGATTTCCAGCATATCTTCTACGATATACAGTTTTTCACCGGTACAACCGGGCAATATCATAACGATACATACAATAAAGATCAGTGTTTTCATACTTTCGCCTTCACCACAAGACTGAGCAAACGTCCTCGCACATAAATTACCTTGTCGGGATCTCTGTACCCGAGGTGTCGACGTACGACCTCGGATTGAAGCGCAACCTCAAGGACTTTGGATTCACTTGATTCCGCACCAACGGTTATCTTATCCCTGACCTTACCGTTTACTTGAACAACAATGAGTACCTCGTCCCGGTTGAGAGCCTTCTCATCCCACTCGGGCCAAGGGCACTCATGGATGCTCCCTCTCTCTCCCATATGCTGCCAGAGTTCCTCGGAAATAAATGGAGTCATTGGAGCCAACAAATGGATAAGTGAACGGAGGGATTCACGCCACGTATCTCCGACCGATACCCTCTTATCGCGTATCCCGTAGAGATAGTTCACGAACTCCATGAGTGCCGCAACTCCCGTATTGAACTCAAGGTCGTCTATGTCATTTGATACTTTCTTCATAGTACGATTCAGCTGGAACAGGAGATCTTTTCTCGCTTTTTCATCAATCTCATCCAGAGGTACATCAAAGCCGGTTTCAGATACCAGAACCCAGACACGCTTGAGAAAGCGATGGATACCTGCTATTCCAGTTTCAGACCAGGCAAGATCGACTTCGAAGGGACCCATGAAAAGAATGTAGAGCCGAAGAGCATCCGTTCCATACTTCTCGATCATTTCATCAGGCGTCACCACATTCCCGAGGGATTTCGACATCTTTCGTCCATCTTCTCCCAGCATCATCCCCTGATTTTTCAATACCGTGAACGGTTCCACGAATCCAACCATACCTTCATCAAACATAACCTTTGTCCAGAACCGTGCGTATAACAGGTGCATTACGGCATGCTCGGCCCCCCCCATGTACAGATCCACGGGAAGCCACCGCTGGAGAGCATTCCGTGCAACGGGCACGGAGGTTTCGTGCGGTGACGCGAATCGCAGGAAATACCACGATGAACAGGCAAAACCATCCATGGTATCCGTCTCGCGCGTTCCTTTCCCGCCACATTCCGGACAGCGGGTATGTACCCAGCTCTCACACCGGGCAAGAGGCGATCGTCCGCTTTCATCGGGTTCGAAGTTCTTCAAATCCGGTAGTAATACCGGTAAATCTTCATCCGGTACCGGTACAACACCACATTGTTCACAGTGTATCAGGGGTATAGGAGCTCCCCAGTACCGTTGCCTGCTGATGAGCCAGTCGTGAATCCTGTAATCAACTGCCCCGGTACCGAACTCCTCCCGTTCCGCTCGAGCCGTCATCTCCCGAGTCGCTTTCCCGGACTCCATCCCGGAAAATTGCTCGCTGTTGACGAGATATCCCGACGCTTCCATGGCAGCTTCCAACTCACCGTGCGTCGATCCGTCAGGTGAAATCACTTCGCGAATCTCAAGATCATGTTTCTTCGCGAATGCAAAATCCCGGGCGTCATGAGCCGGCACCGCCATGATTGCTCCAGTACCGTAGTCCATGAGCACATAATCCGCGATAAAGATCGGAATTCGTTCTTTGTTGAACGGATTTTCGGCGTAGGCTCCCGTGAACACACCCGTCTTTTCTTTATCAGCGGCAGCCTTGCGCTCGGTGTCAGACTTCCTCAAAGCAGTCTTCACATAGGTATCCACTGCCGAACGGTGGCTTGAGGGCGATATGATATCCACCAACGGATGCTCCGGGGCGATAACGCAGAACGTGGCACCGTAAATCGTATCTATCCGGGTGGTGAACACGGGCATATCATGCGTGTTTCCGTGTTCATCTATGGCCCTGAAAACGATTCTCGCTCCCTCGGAACGACCTATCCAGTTTCTCTGCATCGCCTTGATGCCTTCAGGCCAGTCGATGAGTTCAAGGTCTTGAAGAAGTCTATCCGCATACTCCGTGATCTTGAAATACCACTGCTCCAGTTCCTTTTTCTCGACCTCTCCTTCACATCTCCAGCAACTGCCTGATGAAGCCTGTTCATTTGATAGCACGATCCGGCAATTCGGACACCACCACTGAGGATTTTTCGAGCGATATGTCAATCCCCGCCTGTGCAACAGGAGGAAGAACCACTGTGTCCACCGATAATATTCCGGATCAGTACTGAAAACTTCCCTGTTCCAATCGTATGAGAGTTCGAGGAGTTTCATCTGCCTTCGGTAATTCGCAGCATTTTCGGCGGTTGTATCCTTCGGGTGTTGATGGACTCGAAGAGCGTATTCCTCGGCAGGTTGACCGAATGCGTCCCACCCCATGGGATGAAGAACGTTGAACCCTTGCATCCGTTTCTTCCGACTGATCACATCGCTGGGAACATAATTCCTGCAATGCCCAACGGAGAGACCGGCACCGGACGGGTAGGGGAAAAAATCAAGACAATAGAACTTGGGACGTTGTTCATCTTCTCGGGTCAGGTAGAGATCCGCCCGCTCCCAGACGGGACGCCATTTTTCTTCGATAGCCCGGTAATCATATACTGCGCTCATGATTCAATTCTCCGCCATCTAAACTCAAATGCGGGGAAGCCTGCTACTTCCCCGCATGAAATGATTCTCTATGGAGTTGGCTCTCCCCTATCCTCCGGCGTAGATCGTCGCATCACGCGTGGCTGCAAGTCGCTCCGGTTCAGCCTGCAAAATCCGTATCTTCTTTTCCACATAGCCGGCGCGATCTTCATCGCCTTTCTGCTGAAAGAGTGGCAGAGCCCGCTGCATATATGTCAGCGCTTCTTTCGCCAGTTCAATGGATTCATTGAAAGTATTCTCACAGGCCTGTTCCCTCGCCACAAAATCGGGATAGTTCTCTTTATCATTAATTATCCGTTTGGCCTCGGCTTCCTTGGTCTCAGCCCAGCGTTCCTTGATTTCTCCGGCGATCATGATCGGCAACGGTTCTTCAGGTGCTTTCCGCATGGCATCACGAATATTTGCCTGCGCTTGTGACAGGCGCCCGAGATCCATATAGGCAACCGAGAGCGCTACAAGGGCGTTCACGTTTTCCGGATCTCGCTGTACGAGGTCACTCAGACGATTCAGAGCTTCCTGCTCTCTTCCAAGCTCTTTGAGGATCTTGACCATAAGGGCCACGACCTCGAGATTTTCAGGATCTATTCGCTCCCATTCCTGATAGATTTCAAGCGCTTCATTATATGATCCGATGGTATAGAGAGCATCACCGAGGTATCGATAAATGGGAGCCGCTATCAGTCCTTCTTCTTCGATAACCAGGTTGATAGCCTGATGAACGATACCGGTAATCTGAACTCGCGTAAACCCGTATTCATCTGCCCCGCCATTGTCGAAATTGCCGAATTGTATGTACTCGGAACCCGAGGTGATGATACGACGCCATGCGTAGGTTTGTGTGGAATCTTCCTGTACCACGTCGTAGTAAACCTTGAATGCGCGTCCGAAATCCATCTGATCTTCAAATATGCGGGCCAGAGAGGCGCGATATGCCGGATCGTCATTCAATGCAATCGCTTCCTCCATTTTTTCAACGGCTTTCTCGATTTCAAACAGATCCCGGAGACACATAGCCCAGTTGTAATATGCAGGATGATATGTACTGTCTGCTTCAACGGCTTTCTCGAAATACGGAATAGCTTCCTCGCATTGCCCGTCTCTTTGCAACAATGCGGCCTTATAGTAGTATGCCTGACCCACCGATGGATCTATCTCCAGCGTCTTGTCGGCATAGATCATTGCCTTTTCATAGTCTTCCATACCGTAATAACACGCGACCTGCCCCACCCATGCTGCACCGAACGTGGGATCGATAGCTGTTGCCTGCTCGAAGTTTTGTAATGCGTTTGTGTAGTCACCCGACTGGAGATATTGAAGACCGATCTGATAGGATTTGTCCGCCTGAGATCGGGCAAAACCACCTAACTCCGTTGTGATCGTCTCCGCAAACGGCTTTAGGTATTTTTTATTGTCTTCGAGATCATCGCCCTTTACCACGGCGGACTGTGCCGTACTCACCTGAAGTACGCGGGCTGTAATCTTGTACTTGCGCCCGAGTTTCACCGCAAAACCCATTACCATATAGTCGACGCCAAGCTTTTCTCCCAGTGCGGCGGCTGCGGAATCGGCATCGGAGTAGGTCATCTCGAAACCAAGATTCTTGGCTTGTTTTTTAAGATCCTTTTCTGAAATGACTTCATAGGATTCGCTGTCTTCCAGCATTTCACGTATGGTCTTCGATACTTTTCTGCCGAATGACGCGTACTGCGAAGAGGACACATCAAAGTCCATAACCGCCACCGTTTTCGGACCGTCCTCCGCCAGAGACACCGTTGCATAAATACAGATCATTAATACGGGCACCATCTTCGTGGTGATTAACCGGATCATTGTTCCTCCTACTCTGTGTGTTATGGTCTTGCGTTCATCAGCAGAATGGCTCTCCTATTTATCATTCGGACCCGCTAATCTCAAGATCCGACTTCCGGTAGCCGTTCTGTAATAGCCTGTACGTCTCAACCGATGCAAGAAATACTCCTATATCACGTGACAAATCACTCTGCGTTCCATCGAAATAAAACGATCGAATGGGCAATCCCCCGAGATCACGGCTTAGTTTGGGATAAATCGCTTCTGCGACAATCGCGTTCATACATGTAAACGGCGAAATGTCAATAATACCGGAGATTCCGCGGGAGTGAAGATAGAGTATACGCGCAAGGGAAAGCAGCATTTCCCCGAGTCCCGCTTCACTGGGAAGATACGGTCGCGCTTTTTCGATGCATTCATCTAAATTCTCCGGTTCGCTTCTCCCTTGAATATCATTTTTGAACACATCCGTGATCTTACGTTCGTCTTCATATTGGATACGATGACGTACTGAAGCACTCAACCGTGCTTTCACTGATAGCGCGGAACGTCTCCTGATGCGGAGTATTTCCTCACGATTTGAATAATGTATCCACTCACGAAGACCCGTGGTCCAGCACTCTGCATTCAGAGCTTCGAATTTACGGATTATATTCATATTGGAGAACGCATTGTTACGACAGAATATCTCTCCTACTACCCCTATGACTGGATACCGTTCCTTGCTCGTACCAACCTTCCGCAGATAATCTCGTCCGCGCTGTGCGGCTTCAATGACGGACCGCAGGTTCCCTGCGGTGACCGGATTCTCAAGTACGGATTCAACTTCTCGAATCGCTTCATCGAATGCGCGATCAGCATCCTCTTCGACCTTCTCGTACGGACGAATCCTGAGTAGCATGGTGGTGAGAAGATCAGAGATCACGATCGCCCACCATGAGCTCCTCATGATTCTGCTCGAATCCGCCCCTATACCGTCATATGCATCGGAGCTGGTTGGAGATACAACCGGCACATCTTCAAAGCCCATTCGCGTCAGGAGGTGCTTGATGTACGGAGTATATTGTCCGAATCTGCACGGCCCGGATGATGTGGGCATGAAAAAGGCTGTTTTCGAGGGATCGCGATCCTCATCCAGCAAAACTTTCAGAAAATCCCCCAGCGTGATAATGGCGGGATAACACTCCTCTCCTGAGCAATGTGCGAGTCCGAGTTCCCTGGTTCGCTCATCGGAAGGAGCGGTCGCGCATGCATCCAATCCTTCGCCGCGAAACGCAGCCGCAACAAGAATGGAGCTTGAAGACGGCATCCTGGGAATAAAGATTGTCCGCCCGGAAAGAGCTTCCGCTGACACTCAGGCAGCCTCCGGGGCTATACTACGCTTTTTCCGTTTCCGCCGTGTTCGTTGGATCATCCCCTTGGATTGCAGAAATGCTTCGCACCGGGTCATCATTCCGGCATCATTCGCATGACCGTCGAACTGCAGTATGAGGAATGGTTTTTTGCCTGCATCACCGATGTAGTGCTTTATGAATGAGTCAGGTCCACATTTGAAATTCGTCACGTGTATGAGATGGAGATAGGGATTATCCCGCGTCACCTTTGCGGCCGCGAGAATCCGGCGACCGTAGTTCCAGAACATATTCGGACTGACATCTCCTATATCGATATGATTCAGATCAAGGACATCCATGGGTATGACATCGATACCGAAACTGTCTCTAATCTTCTCCGCCAGTGAGAGATTGATCCTCCTGTCATAGAGATTATACGGCCGTCCGGTCAGAAGAATTCCCGGTTGTTTGGCTTTCTGTAATCTGGATAGCACGTCCGAACCGGCGGCCAATCGGGTTTCGGTATATCTCCCGTGAACGGATTCCGCCCATTCAAGCGCATCGCGGACAGCTTGTTTTTTCAATCCGAATCGCGCAAACCTGATTGAGAGTTCATGAATAACTCGTTTCCGTTGCTCCCGCAATCTCAAGACCGGCGAGAAGATCCTGCTTGCGCTCTGTTCCAATCGGGGAGACGCGCGAAGCACGTAGGGAAGCGTTTGTCCCCACACACATGTGAAGTTTTCCGCGCATGTGCTGCAGGTCTCACGATTGATGATCGAAGGACAGAACAGCATATCAATATCTTCGTCCAGTAGTAACGACGCATGTCCGTGAGCAACGGTTATGGGAAAACACGGTTCCGCCACTATGCTCGCTAATCCGCGTTCAACAATGTCTTTATTCGTTGGAGGACTGATGCGAATCGACCAGTCGAGAGCTTCGAAAAAGGCGTGCCAATAGCGAATGAACTCTACATTATACATGGCGAGTGGTATTCCAACACACGGCCCGGTACCGTCACGTTCCAACCGGGGCAGATTCTCGTGGAATTCGCGTATCAGATCGTTCCCAACCGGCTCATTGTCCGTTTTCTGAGGTTTTCTGTACCGATCGCTGCACTGGTCTCCCCAGTAACTTCGTTCACCATCTACATTGAACTCCTGAATACTGCACTTATTGGCACATCCGCTGCATGTGAATTCTCTGAAAGTCACCGGAACCGCATCAAGGTGTAAACCGCGGAATCGCGTCGTGTCTTTACATGTTTCGATTGTTTCCCGGGCAAGGAGAGCGGCCCCGATGGCACCCATGACCCCATTATGCGGAGGTACGACGATATCACGCTCGAGAATGGACGCGAATGCTGCGGAAACGGCATCGTTATACGCAGTTCCCCCCTGGAAAAAAATCACTCCGTCCGCAGGTCGGCCGCGAACCACCCGGTTGATATAGTTGAGGACCACCGAATAGGATAGCCCCGCCACGAGATCATCGATCTCAGCGCCCCTCCTGAGATACGCGAAGACATCCCTCTCCATGAAAACCGTACATCGTTCACCGAGCCGAATCGGGTGTTCGGATTGAAAAGCACGCTTTGCAAACTCGTCCTTGATGGATACATCGAGTTCAACCGCGCGTTCTTCGAGGAAAGAGCCGGTGCCTGCGGCGCATGCCTCATTCATGGCGAAATCAACAACCACGCCATCTTCCAGACGAATGTATTTTGAATCCTGACCACCGATTTCAAAAATTGTATCTACAGACGTATTGAGATATTTATTCGCAATGAAATTGGCACCCTTCTGATGAGCGGTTATCTCATCATTTACCGTATCCGCACCGATCAGATGGCCCACCAGTTCTCGTCCGGAGCCAGTCGTACCCACCCCGACTATTTCTATTTTCCCACCGAGATCATGCTCCAGCTTACGCAACCCCTCCTTTGTAACTTCTATAGGACGGGCCTTTGTCCGCACATACAGTTCCCAGAGTATCTCACCGGTACGATTGAGAATGGCAAAATTCGTACTCACGCTCCCTACATCAATGCCGAGAAAGGCCTGTTGGCACGTTCCGTCGGGAATTGAAACGGTCGTAATTCGATCTTTGAGGTACGTCACGCGTTCCAGGGAAAGCGGCGGCATCTCCGGAAAAACCTCCTGTGACATTGTCCGGGAGGTTGGAATAGAACATGATGAGGCTTTGCTCTCTCTCACGGCCGCTCCCAGTGCGGAAAGCCATGCGAATTCCTTCGGCACAAGCAATTCCCATTCGTCAAGATCAAATACGACGCGCAGAGAGGAAGCCACGGCGTCATTTGCTGCAAGACCGCCAACGAAGAGGACCGGTGTCACCACTTCTTTATTCCGTGTAACTGCTCCTTTGAAATTCGCCGCGAGTGCACGACACAAACCCGCGAGCACTTCTCTGGGATGGTATCCTTTCTGCTGAGCGTGAATCATATCGGATTTTGCGAATACCGAGCATCGTCCGGCAATCTTGGGAATCCGAGTGGCATTCGCCACGATTTTCCCGATATCTTCCACACGATACCCGAGCCGTTTCACCTGCTGATCTATAAACGAGCCGGTTCCAGCGGCACAATCACCGTTCGTGTCATAATCAGTGATAGAAAGCGGTCGGCCTTCGATAATGGGCTCCAGACGGAGATATTTGGATGTTTCTCCTCCCATTTCGAATACGGTTCTGACTGATGGGTAAAGAAGAGATACGCCCTCGCTCAACGCCAGAAATTCATTTTCATGAGATAGCCCCAAATTATCCGCGATACGATGGGCACCACCTCCGGTCATTCTGACCCCGTTAAGTTGACCGCCGGCACTACCGCGAATCGAATCGAGCAGCATCTCAACCACATCAATGGGGCGCCCCTTGGTCCGCTCATACGGGCTGAATGATATGCTGAAGCGCCCCGTATCCACCGGTGGAGTAAATCCCCTCGGAACCGTCATATTCCGGCAATCGACTCCGATGAGAGCAGCTTTTATAGTCACCGAACCGATATCGATGCCGAGAAACTGGGCACCCATTACATTCACTCCCCTGAAAGCGGACCATTCATGGCTGTAAACAGTGAGGTTTGAGCTCCGTTGCAATTCGAGCGAGGAATGAGTCCTTTCCAGATGGTCATGTCAAGGAATGTTCCGCTCAATTCAAAACGCCCAGAATGTCCGTGAACCGTATTCTCCGCGGGTCGAATGAAGCGTTGATCATGAATGGGACGAGTACTTTCACTCCAACCATTTCCGATAGAGACGGACGACCTCGGGTGCATTCGTTTCCCACGAAAATGAAGACCTGACAACTGAATGTCCTGACATACCGATTGCCTCCCCTCGGCTCGGATTCAATAATAGCTCAACGATACTTCCGGCAAAAGAATCCGCATCTTCCGCGCGTACAAAGTCAATTCCATCACGGAGCGGCAGTCCCTCCACCGCGGTACCCGTTGCTACAACGGGGAGGCCGCGACTGAGCATTGTGATGACTTTTACATTGACTCCGGAACCGAATCGAACCGGAGCAACACCCACCGCTGCGGTTTGAAGCACTGAATCGAGATCGTCTACATGACCGGTGTATTCCATCCATTCGTCATGGGGCAATGATCTGGATTCCGTTTTTCGTCCGATTACAATCAGTCGTGCTTCAGGCACCTGAGCGCGTATACGAGGCATAACCGAATCAACAAGAAATCTCACGGCGTCACGATTGGGGTGATAATCCATGGGTCCGATGAAGCAGATGACGGGTTCGGGGTTTCGCGAGAGGGGACGTTCGGGGATAGGGCATGAAATAGGCAGCGTCGATACGGGAGTGGATATAACCGACGAAAGAATCTCTGCCTCTGTTTCCTGAATAGCCAGAACGCGATCGACGTTTTCATATGCGGCAATTTCGTTGCTTCGAATGATATGAGTACGTAAACGATCTAACATTGATAGTTGGCGTTTCGAATTATTTTTCAAAGATGTCCGCGCACGACGCCAATGAAGATCAATACTGTCGATCCACACTTCAGCCGTGACGAGTGTGTCTATTGCACCGAGGGTAAACCAGTAGACACATTGAACAAGATTGGGATCGAATGAACGGTATGCCTCATCAAATGCTCGTCTTAATTGCTTCTGAGTATGATAGTAAACGTCACGAGGTCTACCGGGGAGCGCATGGAGCAGGGATGAACAAAACCCTTTGATTCGCGCAACAGGATTCTCGTGCGCAGGAGAACGAACAACAATCAAAGGGTCAATATCCGGCAGATGGTTCCTCAACTTCTCCGCATT
>Ga0180433_10002312_pt1 | contig 29656 bp, 37 predicted proteins | sample SS_ome_8_FD_132980 | JGI IMG/M metagenome (GOLD analysis project Ga0180433, IMG submission 132980) | Hypersaline lake sediment archaeal communities from the Salton Sea, California, USA - SS_1_D_1 metaG | ecosystem: Environmental > Aquatic > Non-marine Saline and Alkaline > Hypersaline >... | reverse complement strand
GCTAAAATACAATTACATATAGGTGGAGTTTATAATGATAAAAATAAAAGCATGAATAGATTTGCATCTAGATTTAATAGATTAAATGAAAATATTTCTGATAGATTGGTAATTGAAAATGACGATCGAAGCTATGGAATAAATGATTGTTTAAATTTACATGAACTAACTGGCGTACCCATTCTATTTGATTATCATCACTATCAAGTTTTAAACCATGAGGGTTTGTTATCGAATATATTGAAAAAAGTAAAAAAAACATGGAAAACAATCGACGGAGTTCCAATGGTCGACTACAGCTCACAAAAACAAAATGAAAGACCTGGGGCACATGCAGAGCATATCGACCTAGAAGATTTTAAGTTGTTTTTATCAAAAACTAAATTCTATGATTTTGATATAATGCTTGAAATAAAAGATAAAGAAAAAAGCGCTTTAAAAGCAATAGAAGTACTGAAAAATGATAACAGATTTATTTTAAGAAGGAATCTAAATGAAAAATAAGGATTATTTAATTAAATTAAAAGAATTGTTTGACTCTCAAATGTTGGGAGTCATTGCAACTGATATGCAAGGAGTTCCGTATGCAAGTCTAGTTGCATATTATTCTACAGATGATTTAAAAAATGTATTATTTGCAACATCAAAAAATACAAAAAAATTTCAAAATATAATGAATAATTCTAATATCTCCTTTCTTATTGACAATCGAGAAAACCAACCCTCTGATATTTACAGTGCAATAACTGCAACTGCTTTGGGTAAAGCAGAAGAAATTAAAGAAAATGTTGAATATTTTAAGAATTTATTTATTAAAAAACATCCTCATTTAAATGAATTTATTAATTCCCCAGATAGCAGTCTGTTGAAAATAAATGTTGAGAAATATAAATTTGTGTCTAATTTTCAAAATGTTATAGATATACACACCAAGGATAGTTATTTTCAAAATTTTTTTCGAGAACATAAATATGACTCAAAATGATAGAATAAGATTATTAAATAATAATTCAACAAGAAAAGGTAAATATGTATTATATTGGATGCAAGCATCTCAAAGAACTGAGTATAATCATAGTCTTGAATATGCAATAAATAAAGCTAACAGTTTAAACAAACCTGTTGTTGTTTTTTTTGGAATAAATGATAATTTTCCAGAAGCAAATGAGAGACATTATGCATTTATGATAGAGGGATTACAAGAAATTAAAAAGAATCTCGAATCTCGAGGAATTATTTTTGTTATTTGGCACATATCGCCTGATGACGGTGCAATCATTCATTCAAAAGATGCTTCTTTAATGGTGGTTGATAGAGGATATTTAAAAATTCAAAGAAAATGGCGAAATAAAGTGGCAAATTCAATTTTATGTCCTTTTGTTCAGGTCGAATCAGATGTAATCGTTCCAGTTGAATCTGCTTCATTTAAAGAGGAATTTTCTGCAGCTACATTTAGACCTAAAATAAAGAAAAAAATTGATTATTTTTTACAGCCAGTTAAAAAAGAAAAATTAAAAAATGAATCAATTGACGTTGAAATAGAAAGTTTTAATATTAATAATACTAAAAAAACATTGGACAAATTAAAGATAGACAGGAGTGTGAAAAAGGTAGATGAATTTAAGGGTGGAACATCAAAAGCTAAGAAACTTCTTAAAGATTTCATCAAACACAAAATTGATTTATATCATGAAAAAAGAAACGATCCTTCAAAAAATATAAACTCCAATATGAGTCCCTACTTACATTTTGGTCAAATTTCACCTATTTTTATTGCATTAACTATTGGCAAGAATAACAGTTCTGGAACAGATGATTATTTGGACGAATTAATTGTTAGAAGGGAACTAAGTATTAATCACATTTTTTACAATCAAAATTATGATTCAATAAAAGGATTGCCAAATTGGGCAATAGAGACGTTAAATAAACATGGGAAAGATAAAAGGACTTATGAATATTCAACCCAAGAATTAGAAAATGCAGATACTCATGATCCGTATTGGAATGCTGCTCAGAATGAAATGATTAAAACTGGAAAAATGCATGGTTATATGAGAATGTATTGGGGTAAAAAAATTCTTGAGTGGATGAGAACACCAGAAGATTCATTTAAAACAGCAATTTATCTTAATAATAAATACGAACTAGATGGTCGTGATCCAAATGGATTTACAGGGGTTGCATGGTGTTTTGGAAAACATGATCATCCTTGGAGAGAAAGACCGATTTTTGGAAAAATAAGATACATGAATCAAAATGGATTGAAAAGAAAATTTGATATAGATATTTATGAAAAAAAATATAGAAATATTTAGGTGATATTATGGAAATTGCAATATTTGGTGCCGGTTGTTTTTGGGGTGTTGAAGCTGCTTTTATGAAAATTAAAGGAGTAATTTCAACAACTGTGGGTTATATGGGCGGAGATCTTGAAAATCCTACCTATGAAGATGTTTGTACAAACAAAACGGGTCATGTAGAAGTTGTAAAAGTTGAATTTGATTCTTCAGTTATTTCATATGAGAAACTATTGGAAGTGTTTTGGAACATACATAATCCAACTCAAATTAATATGCAGGGACCGGACATTGGTACACAATATAGATCTGTTATTTTTTACCAAAATGAAGAACAAAAAATCAAAGCTGAAGAATCTAAATCCAAATTAGAAAAATCAAAAAAATATTCAAAACCTATTGCAACAGAAATTACAAAAGCTAAAACATTCTATAAAGCAGAGGAATATCATCAAAAATATCTAGAAAAATTATAATTTAATAAAAAATAATCTTAAATCTTATAGTTTTTCAATTCTATGGCTATTTCATTTCTTCTTATAAAACCAGGTGCAAAGGGACTATTGTATCTCATCAAAATCGGATTTCCTTTGCCTGTTAATTTATTTTTTTCTAGAGTTTTAATTAGTATTTTCTTGAATTTTTCAACACGTGTTTTTGTTGTATGTCCACTGAATCTTAAAACGGCCATCACACTACCTGGTTGCTCCTCAATTTTTACTAAGGGATTTGTTGGTAGCGGAATATTTTCTTTATTATAAATAGAAGGCATAACAAATGCCATATAATCATCTCTATTAATTACTGGAGCCGTCATTTTTATTTTTTCAGAAGTTATTACCGGGGCGGTCATAGGTATTTTTTTCTGCACTTTATTTTCCCCACTTATAAATCTAAAAAGCAAATTGAAACCAGAATCATCCACATTATTATCTACAATGGCAAGTAATAAATTCGGGTATTGACGAATTTCAACATCTTCAATTTTCTTCAAAACGCGATAATCAGCTTTTTCAACCATTAAAAATAATAAAATGAAATTTACTTATATCGTTTTAGTATATTTTTGATAAACAGTTTTTTAAATATACTGAAAAATTTAAGAAATTATTGATTATATCTTTTTATTTGAGACGATATTATGAATATTAAATTGAAACCAATTTTACAAATTGGAAATATAATTGCAGTAATTTTAACAATAGTTGTTAATGCCTTAGCAAACATATTACCTATTAACAATAAATTAACAGCAGATATTTCAGATTCAATACCAAATCTTTTTGTTCCTGCAGGTATAACCTTTTCAATTTGGGGAATAATATATTTATTATTAGTCTTATTTATTATCTATCAAGCAAGGGATTTATTTTCAAAAAACAAAATTGATATGTCTTTTTTAAACAGGATTAGCTATTATCTGATAATTGCTAGTATTGCTAATATTGCCTGGGTATTTCTTTGGCATTATGAACAAATTATTCTTTCTTTAGTTCCAATGATAGTTTTATTTTTATCACTACTAAAGATTTATTTAGGATTGAATATTGGAAAGGAGAAAATATCAATTAAAGACAGATTGTTTGTACAAGTACCTTTTAGTGTTTACATTGGATGGATTACTGTAGCAACTATTGCAAATGTAACAGCAGTTCTTGTGACAATAGGTTGGGATGGATTTGGATTAAGTGAATATCTTTGGACAATCTTAGTACTAATTGTTGCAACTTTAATTACATTATTAGTTATTGTTTACCGGTTTGATGTAGCTTATTCTTTAGTGATTATTTGGGCTTTAATAGGGATAATTATCAAAAGAACTAATACAGATCCAATTTACGGTATTCAAACAGATATTGCTATTGTAGCTGCAATATTAATAGTAGTTATTTTAATATCAATAATTGTTATTTTCTTAAAAAGAAAAATTGCTGACAAAAAAACAACATAATTATTTAGTAAATGTGATTGATGTAACTCAAAATTTACCGATTACTTTTTCAATTTCAAAAATAATTGATTGATATTGCTTGTTAGATATTTTATCCATATTTTTATCAGGTAGATTGTCAACAAACTTTACAACAGATTTGTATTTACGATTCATGATCAATCACCGTTTTTAACTTAAGCATGTCTTTTTTTGACATTTTTCATATATAAAATTGATGTGTAAAAATGTCAATTTGCTAAGATAATTTATCAAAAAGTTGTTTTATTTATATAATGCAGAAAAAAATAAAATGGGGAAAAATTTTTAGGATTCAATATTATCAAAAATCTTTTCAATTCTCTGTCTAAATTCTTCAACATCAAATGGTTTTATTATATAATCTGTTGCTAAAAATTTCCCTGCATTCTCTGCAAATTCATCAGTTCTTGCTGTTAAAAAAACAACAGGTATGTTCTTCCATTCAGGATTTTGTTGAATCTTTTTAAAGGTCTCCCAACCATTCATTTTAGGCATCATAATATCTAATAAAATCAGATCTGGGATTTCATTGCTATTAAGTAGTTTAATACAGGAAACACCATTTGAAGCACTTGTTATTTTATAATCGCCCATTCTTTCTAATGCTTGCTTAATACTTTGTAGGTGATCAGGATTATCATCTACTACCATTACTTTCCTCATTTTTCCGCTCCACTTTATTTGAAAATTGTATCTTAAGTTCTAAATTCATAAAACTTTTTTCTATAATACAACTTATGTTTTTATTAAATTTAAACAAATAATGAATCTAAAGAAAATATAAAACTCTTATGGTTTTTAATAAATTCATTTATAATTTTAGATAAATTACGAGCTATTTATTTGTCAGAAAATACAAACATTAAAAAAATAAAAATTGAGAGATTAACAACCTCTCTAAACTTGGTTTTAGAATTTATAGTATTGTTTCCAATACTCTTTAAGTTCATCTAATGTTTTATCCAACCAAATTGTGTCTTTTACATCAGTTATATAATTGGTTGGTACTGGCATCATGGTATTATATGGAACTTTCCATATTTCACATAAAAATGGATCTACAAAACACCCATAATTCTTATATTGACCGTCACTTTCAACCCATCCATAAAGAGTACCTACTCTAGAATGATTCTTGTCATAAATTGGTTTGTCAACAAGTTCATCGGTTGGATAGAATTTTGGGCCACATGGGATGGTCTTATTCCAAAATCGTCCAAGCTCTTCTGTAGTTTTGTTTAAGGTTACATGTTGGCTAATATCTTTGATATAATCGCTGTAAATTGGTATTAGCTTAGTTGTTCCTCGGAACCAGGTATCTCTTGTATTTTCATTTGGTTTAATTCCAAAGAAATATCCTGGATATTCTTGATTCCAACTGTTCCACCATTTATCTATAGTTCCAATGGTATTACCATTGCAATCATAGACCTCTTTTCCAACTAACTCATATGCATTACAAACTTTCATTGTGCACCTCTCCTAGTTATTTTATGTTGGCTAATCAATAGAGTTGTATTTAAACGATTCTATTTTTATTAGATTAAAAAAAATTATAATATTTTTTAATTATCGTTCTAGTTTTATTCCCTTTTGGTTTTGATATGAACCTGAACGCTCATTATAAAGCGCATTAGGTTCTGATGATAACTTTTCAAAAACAATTTGACAAAATCTATCCCCAATTGGAATATCAATTTCCTCATCATTTGAATTAAAACAACTAATTGTTAGTGTACCTTCAAATCCAGCATCAACTTTTCCAAAACTAGCAATAATTCCTCTTCTTGCATAGCTTGATCTAATCCAAAGTTGTGAGGCAATAATAGGTCCCATTTTTACATATTCCTTAGTACTTATTGCAAACCACGAAAAAGGAGGTATAGTTATTACACCCTCTTTGATGTGTTGTTGAGTTTTTTTAATGTATATTTCATCGATGGACAAATCATAACCATTTGGCGTTAGATTTTTTGGATTAAAAGGTTCAATACTTAATTCGCAATTTTTAATTGATTTTTCGATATCTGAATCAGATAAAACAACCATAAAATCACTATTACGATTTTTCAATTTTAATACTGTTGATTATGACCTCTTGTAATGGTTTATCATTTCGTCCTGTTTTTAACCTAGAAATTTCTTCGACGATATTCATTCCATCTTTTACTTTACCAAAAACAGCATGACGTCTATCAAGCCAGGGCGTTGGTGCAAGAGTTATGAAAAATTGAGAACCTCCAGTATTTGGACCGGCATTTGCCATAGAAAGGATTCCTTTAGAATCATGTTTTAAATCGGGATGAAATTCATCTTTAATTTTATAGCCTGGTCCACCACGCCCAGTTCCTTCAGGGCAACCTCCCTGAATCATAAATCCTTCAATAACACGATGAAATGTCAACCCATTATAAAATCCATTTTTTGCTAATTTAATAAAGTTACCTGTAGTAGAAGGTGCTTTCTCCTCAAATAGTTCGATACTAAAATCTCCTTTATTTGTATTAAATTTTGCAATGCTATTACTCATAAATTTGTCACTCCCTTGAATTAATTTATTCTATTGTTATACTGTTGATTATGATGTCTTCAAGAGGAACTCCTCCACCAGCAGGATTGCTATTGTCATGTGGTTGAGCCGCTATTTCCCGAACTACTTCAATTCCTTCAATTACAACACCAAAAGGAGCATAGTTTCCATCTAGAAAAGATTGCTCGCCATCACATATAAAAAATTCACTACTTCCACCTACTTGTGCACCAGTACTAGCCATTGAAATTGCACCATCTACATGTTTCACATCTGGATGAGTTTCAAACTCTATTTGTCCATATGGACTTTGTTTTTCCGAACCATCTGGGAAGTATCTACCTGCTTGAATCATAAAATTATCACTAATTCTATAGAAAGTCATTCCATCATAAAATCCATCATTAACAAGTTTTTTGAAATTTCCTGCAGTTATTGGTAATTTATCTTCAAATAATTCTATTTTGAAGGTTCCCATAGATGTGTTAAAAACTGCTATAGGATTTCCTTCTTCAGTATCATTATTATTACCATTTCCAAGATTTACATAGATTGCAATAATAACAACAATTGCAATAGCAATTATTATTATCCCATATCGAAATCCCTTTTGTTCAAATATCCCTTGTTTTTTTACGGGTGCTGCTCTTTTTCTTTGACTCTTTTTTGCTGTCATTTTCGCTCAGAGCGGGGTAATGTTGCAGCCTTTTAAGAGTTTTTTGACGTAGTATAGATATAATTATAACAGAAAATTATATATAAACTATAAAATCATTTATAAACAGATATGAATGCTAAATCTTCTAGGCTAGTTAGTGAAAAATTGAAAATTTGGAGTATTATTCTAATAATAGCTTTATTAATAGTAAATTTAACTGCGAGCGCATTCATTTTTATTGATTTAAGAGTCATGGAAGCACCTGATACAACAATAAAGATTGACATTGTAGAACTCAATCCAGAAGAAGCAGTTATATATCATAGTATTGAGATTTTTAATCCAAATCAATTTGACATGATGATTGAAGATTTTCAAGTTATCACCACCACAAAAGAAGGGGATGAAGTTGCTAGTATAAATATCGAAGGTGGTACAATCACATCTAATGAAAAAAGAACTTTCTCTGGAAGTGATGAAATAGCTTTTTCAGGTGATGGATATTCTTTGCTAACAAGTAAAATTTCAGGTATTATCGGCGTAGAAATCCTAGGATTTTTTAAAAAAACTTTACCCTTATCAGTAAATATTGAAACTTCAACTGAGGATATAATTGATAATATTCACTCCCCGATTATTCATATATGGGGTGATTTTAAAGAAATAACAACAAAACGTGTTGATTTTGCTGCCACGGTAGAAGTATATAATCCAAATACCTTCGAAATTTATATTGAGGATCTTAGTGCACTTATTGAAACTGAAACTGGAAAAAGTGTTGGTAAGTTAGAAGTCGAAGGGGGAACAATTCCAGCAAAAGACAGTGTTAGTTTAGATGGTTCAGGCTATGTATTAGTTGAGGCGTTAAATGCAGAAAGTCTAAATGTTAACATGAGTAGTATTGCTGGAGTAAAAATTGCAGGTGTTAAAAAATCTGTTTCTTATACAGTCAGATCACACATCAACATTCCAAAAATTGAGGATATTATAAATTTAGATGTTCCTACAGATGCTACTCTTAGATCAAATCTTCGAGCAACGCCCAGGGGCTTTGTAAGTAAAATAACTTTAGAACTTTCAAATCCTAATAAAATAGGAATATTAGCTAAAGATATAGTTTTTTCAATATATAGAGTGGATAATAATGAAGAGGAATTGATTGCTTCATGTTCTATACCAGAAGGAATTGCACAACCGGAGGACAAATTATCTGTAGAAACCGAGATACCTCTTCCTTCAAGAAAACTAGTATTTTCACTGGGAAAGGGCTTTTTGCCAGATTCCCTACTTATTACAGTTAGAGCAAATGTTACAATACCTGGACTTGATCAGCATGTTTGGATAGGACTTAAGGGTTACCAAGACATGCATCCATTTTTATAATCTATACAATTAAAATTTCATTAAATGGAAACGTTCTTAGATGTGAAGTTTATAAACAAATAATCATTTGAAATGTGTCAGGAGAAATAAATAAGATGCCTAAAATACTCTACGGTGTATGTGGCGAAGGTCTTGGACACGCTAGTAGAAGTAGGATACTTATTGAAAATCTTAAGCAAAATAATGATATTAAAATACTTGCTGGAGGAAAAGCTTACAAATTTTTATCTAGGGAATTTGATTGTGTAGAAGAAATAGAATCTCCTCGACTTATTTATGAGAAAGGAGATGTTAAACTGTTTAACAGTATAATTTTAATTTTGTTTAGGTTTATCACTAAAACTCCACTATCATTTATTAAAACAAGAAAAATTATTAAAAATTTTAAGCCGGATATTTGCATTACCGATGCTGAACCAATAAGTCATTTTGCTTCACGATTAAGCGGAATAAAACGAGTAAGTATTGATAATCCACAAGCCCTATTGTATAGGAAATACAAGGTTAGTTCTAGTGAATTTATCCCATGGTTCTTCTTAATTGTGATATTAAAAATCGCAATTTTGGGTGCTGATAAATACATTATTTATGATTTTTCTGAAAAGAAAGTCGATGATCCTAAAGTTTTATTTTTAAAGCCTTTAATTCAGCAAGGGATTTTAAAACAGAAACCTACTTACGGAAATCATATTTTTGTTTATCAAACCTCTGCTTCAACAGAATTTATGTTTAACATTCTTAAAAAATTCCAGGAAAAATTTATTATCTATGGTTTTGACAAGGAGGAAGTTGATAAAAATATTGTTTTCAGGAAGTTTAATGATAATGATTTTTATAATGATATATCAAGTGCAAAGGCGATAATCACAAATGGGGGTTTCACAGTTCTCAGTGAAGCACTATATCTTAAAAAACCAGTTTTTTCAATTCCTATTAAAAATCAATTTGAACAAATTTTTAATGGCCAAATAATACAAAGAATTGGTGCAGGTGTTTATCACAATAAATTAACAGAAAATAACTTAAAAGATTTTATTAGAAACTTAGATACTTATAAGGAAAATTTAAAATCTCATTCTCCAGGCGATCAAGATAAGATAATTTTAAAAATAAAAGAAGAAATTCAAATATTAACTAAGAAATAAAAATAATTCCTAATTGATATATGTAAAAATAACTTAGTTGAAATGCTGAATTAATAACGTGATACAAATGATGGATACAGTCCAGATACTTAAAATAATTAAACCAATAATGCTCCCCATACAATTTTACGATGGTCTCGTATTTAAAAGTAAAAAAATTGACATCAACAAAACTATACTTCTTTTAGGAACACCAAGATCGGGTACCACATGGTTAATGGAAATATTCAGAACGCTACCTAGTTACGTAAGCTTGTTTGAACCAATTAATCCAATATTTTTTCCTGAGTCATATGAAGTTGGTTTCAGAGCTAGACCATATCTTTCTAATGATTATAAATGGCCGGAAGGGAAGAAATTTTTAGAAAAAGCATTTACTGGGAAAAATTATACAAAAGTACCTCTGTATCAACTTAGTCCCAAGATGATAATGAATCGATTTTTGGGTGACAAGCTAATTGTAAAGGCAATAGGATTAAACAGAATCCTTCCCTGGATTGCTAATAATTTTAAACTGCGTGGAATAATTTTCATAATACGACATCCATGTGCTGTAATTTCTTCCCAACTAAAAACGGGTTACTGTGGATACCATTTAAGCCATTACCCCTACTCTGATATTTTTCCAACGAAAGAACATGTGATGCAAGAAGCTAAAGAGATTCCAAACATAGATGAATCTATTATAAAACGTCTTGAAAAAATTAAGACAAAAGAGGAAATTCTTGCAGCAATTTGGTGTCTAGATAATATAATACCTCTAAGTTATAAAAGACCTTATCCATGGAATTTTGTTGTGTATGAAAAAATAGTAACCGATGGTGAAAAAGTAGTAACAAAGTTATTCCAAGAAATAGGTGAAGAGACTATCCCAAAATCTGCAATTAATAAATTAAATATACCCAGTATGCTAGCCCCTAGAGATGAATTAAAGGTTGTAACAAACTCAAACAAACAATTGTCCAAATGGAAAAAAACTTTATCTAATGATCAAATTAATAAAATACTATCAATAGTAACTGATTTTGGGTTAGATTTTTATACTGAAGATATTGAACCAGATTATAAAAATAAATACCTAAAATAATTCATATATCTTTTTTTTTTTAAACTCCATTAAAGAAGGTATTATACATTATAAGTACTCCAAGAGCTAATATAATAATTCCAACTATTCTTCCTAGCAAATCCTCATTAATACGATTAGCAATTAAAGAACCAGTTAAAGCACCTAGACCCGCAGCTGGGGCTATTAATAAAGCTGCATCAAGAGCAACTTCGCCATTGATTGCATGTCCAATTGCACCTGAACCAGCAATAAAAACCATCATAATAAGAGAGGTTCCAATTGCTGTATGTATTTTATATCCCAAAATGAATATCAAAACTAATGCAACCATTCTACTGCCCCCCATACCTGAAAATCCACTAATTAAACCAATTATTAATCCAAAGATAATTAGAAATGGGATTTTATGTTCTTTAAAAAATTTTAAACTAATTTTCTCTTCAATAAAATCAATATTTTTTTGAATACCTTTTACTATAAAATTTACACCAGTAATAATCAAAAAAATACCAATGAAAGCCCCAAGACCTGATCCAGACGTTTCCCCTGTAAATCTACTACCAATTAAAGCTCCAATAATTCCAGTAATTGCTAATAAAAAACCAGAACGCAAATCAACATTTCCACTTCTAAGAAAGATAATCCCTGCAACTGCACCTATCACACAATCAATAATTAGACTTGTGCCTATAGCTACATATATAGAATATCCAATTAAAATAGTAAGACACGGAATAACAATAGCTACTGCAGTACCTGATGACAAACTTACAAAAATACCACTTCCAAAGCCACATATCAATAGTATAATAGTATCGGTGTATTCTTCAATCACAAGGGTAGAATATGATAATAAATTATATAGATTCTCTTTTAGATATTTTTATAATTTAATATCAAATCAAATAATTCAGTTGGTTTATTAATTTGTTCTCCGGTATTGCTACTGAAAAATGCATAATCACTATGCATACCCCATCCCCTTTCAACTTCCTCCATACCATGATCTGAAACAACATAAATAGGATAACTATTGTAATTTTTTTTAACTTCGCCAACCAAAGTATTTATCTCCATATAGAATTTCATTAATGATAGTGGCTTACCAATATACATATGCCCTAAACTATCTACAAAAGGCGTGTACCAAAAAATTAAATCATATTTATCTTTTTCAAGGGCAGTGAAAAGTTCTAATTTATCCTTTTTATAATGTTTTATTTCATAATCTTTTAATTGCTTTTTATCCCCACTTGTTGCTTTTTCAAATAATTTTCTACGTTCAGGTGTGTTATCAAGTCTTCCATAACTAGGAATGCCATTTGTCCATGGTTTTTTAAAAAATTGAAAAATGTTTGTTAAATTTTTATCCTTAACATAATTTGAAGTGACCTCAAACGGATTCTCCCCCATATTTTCAAGTAATCTAAATAGTATTTTATTTTTGATTACAGCTGGTATATATGGAAGCATTTCCGTTACAATTCTTGCCCACCATTTCTGTTCAACATCTGATTTTAAATCAACAAACTGAGCAGCTCTTATCCAAACCTCCATAATTTCCTCATCAACTTTACCTGTTAGCATACTACCCCAAATAGGTGGAGTAACCTTAACACGAAAATCTGATAAATCCATTTTACAACAAGCTTTTTGCATAAGGTTTTTTAGTTTCCATTTTTTAACAAGATTATAGTCTAACCCGTCTATTCCTAAGACTATTAATCTTTTTGTTGATTTATTATCCATATTATTACTTCTTTATTGTGGATATTTTAATTGATGTTGATTTATAATTTTTTAAACAGATTTCTTATCATACAATGTTTAATTAATATTGTTATATGAGTTTATAAAAAATAATTAAATATTAGATGATAAAAACATATAACAAAGGATATAAATTAATTTAATAAAACATCCCCGTCGCCAAAATTATATTTTGAATTGAATATTGTTGATAAATGATCGTGACCTGTAGTGATAATTTCATAACCATCACTTTTATCTTTTAAGAAATAATCAAACCAACCTAGTGCATATCTGAAACATACTTCTTTTTGCCATGGTGGACAAGGATTAAATTGATTTAAAGCAGAAGAAAATCCAAAATGAGTAGCAAATTGTATTACAATTAATTCCTTTGGGAAATCTACCTTTTTATAGCATCTAGATATAATTGGAACACTATATGTTCCTAAATCAAATCCTCCGCCTTGAAACTGAATAGGCACGTTTATTTTTTTGATTATCAGAGGATTTCCCTGGGATAATGCAACTACTGCATCGACCCTATCATCAACAGCAGCAGTTTCAGTAACTGTAATTCCACCCAATGAGTGACCTATCAAACCAACTTTAGAATCGTTAATTAATTCTTTTACAGAACTTTCCTCTAACAAATATGTTATAGCATCTGATGTTGCTTTTACCCATTCTCGAGAGAAATAATGAATTACTGCTTCAAACGTTGAAAAAGATCTTACATATAGATTTAAAAATGGAATACTATGACTTCTAATGGGTAGCAAACCTTCTGATATACCTTGACCCGGAGGATCAAATACCATTGTTACATAGTCTTTTTCAGCAAGAGCTTTAGGTATCCAATTATATGCATCAATATAGCCTCCAAGACCTTCACAAAAAACTACCGCAGGATATGTTTTCGACTCATTTATTGGGTGATAAATTTCTGCGTATAGCTCATATCCGCTGCTATTAAATGTAATATTTATTTGACTAATCTCTTCATTAATTAATTTTTTATATTTAGTATCATTTTTAACTGCTGTAGTACTGAAACTAAGACCTTGAATAATAAATACTAATAAAATTATTGTAAATATTTTCTTATTAATCATTTTCCATTCCTAACAATTCTTAATTTATTTACTTTTATATAAATCATTCTGTTGAATTATATCTTATCCAAACTTCACAACCCTCTGATAATTTTGGTGGTTTAACAACCTTAAAAGTACCAACAACGATATTTCCACTTCCTTCAGGATATTCCTTTATCACTCTAGCCCCTTCATTATATATGTATCCAAATCCGTTATCAATCTCACCCTCAACATTCTTTACTATAGGTTTCCAATTATTTCCATTATAACACCATACTTCGCATCCTTTAGTATTTTCTCCAATTGCTCTGATTTGCATATTTAATGTTCCAACCCATAGTTTATTATCAGAAGATACGTCAATAGACCATATATATTTGTTCCATGTATTTCCAAATCCATCTTGTTCATTTTCCCCTATCTTTCCGTCCCCAATTATTTCCGTCCATATTTCCCCATTAAATTTCCAAATTTCACATCCTTGAACATTCATTCCATTTGGTTGATATGCATCTGTTGCAGTAGCTATATACAATTCATCATAATATTCAATCATACTACGTATACCGTAGTTTTCAGGTTCTCCAAAGCCATTTCCACCTGGACAATCTATCTTTTCCCAATCTAAACCATCCGATGTTCTCCAAAGTTGACAGCCACTATTTTCTAAATTAAAAACCGAGTTCGTATTAAAGGTCCCAACGTATAGGTGATTTTGATAAGATTTGATACTCCAAGCATATGTGTTGTGTACATTTTGCTCAGATTCTGACAGAAAATCTCTAAAACCCCTGTCAACAACTTTTGTCCAATTAGTACCATCTTGAGATCTATACACTTGGCAACTACCGGTAGGTGTATAATCCCAATTCATAGTACCAACGTAAAGATATCCGTTAAATTCCTCCATACACCAAGCGGCGATGTTGTTTGGATCATTAAAACCTCCCTTAACTTTGGCATTTTTACCAACTACCTGTTCGCAACTATTGCCATTGAACCTCCAAATTTCACAACCATTAATTGGACTTGACCAAGTACCAACGTATAAATCACCTTTAAACTCTTTAAATACAGAAGCTGCAAGATTTTTATGGTCTCCAAAACCAACTGGTAATAAAGCTTCATTTTTTCCTCCAACAACTTGGTTCCAGGCATCAGTACTATGGTTGTATTTCCAAACTTCACAACCCTCACTCATTTTTGATCTCATGTGCATTGCAAGTTTCAAGGAATTACTTAACCAAGACACAAATAATAAGTTTCTATCAATCAGATTTTTAGATAAATGTACATATAATGGGTTTTCTTTAAGTTTTAAAAATGGTAATCCATGAAAAGAATCAAAATTGAAAAAAAATCTTTTTAATATTCCATTTTGAACATTTGAAATTTCCAATATTTTTGATTTATTAAAACTCTGTGTTCCTACATATAATTCGTTATTAAATTCTTCAATTCCTCTTAGGCCAATATTGCTATTTTTGCCAAATCCTGCATTATCTCCCCCAATCAGTTGTCTCCATTCAGCTACACTTAAATCAGAAGAATTTTTATCTCCTAATGAAAATTCATCATTATGTTGCAATCTAAAACCGTTTATACTGGGCAAAAAACTAGTAATAATAAACAATAATAATATCATTAATGCAATATCTTTTCTCAGTATACTCTTTTTCACTATTTTTACCCTCCATAATAATGAGGTATTATAATAATATTATTATACTAAGACTTAAATATTTTGGTTTATTAAAGAAATATAGCTTAAGAACCAATAAAAAATGATTGTACTGATGATTTTTTTGAATTATTTGCTTTATCAAAAGCTATAATCCAATAATCAATAAACACGTTATTTGAAAATTGCCCTAATTCATAACCATATATTGGATTGTTTGATTGATTGAATAAAGGATCCTCTTCATGTCTTTTTTGGATTGGATTATTGCCATATCTAAACATGATTTGCGAGGTAATATTTTTACCATTATCACAAAATAATAATACCTTATCGATTTTAAAAGGGCCTGTTGATGTAACATTTGCATATATAACCACATTACTTACATTAGATGGATTTTCAGGTTGATTATAAAGACTATTGATCTGGGGTTTCCAACTATGCCCACTTTCATTTAAATAAAATGTAATTGTATTAACTGATTCTTTACCTATCTTATCTGTTGCCTTTGCATGAATTATATGTTCACCTAAATCAAATTCACTAACATCATATCCAATAAACCATTCTATAATACCGTTTACATTTCGAAATTCATCATTATCAATAGCAACCTCGACGTTATTAATTCCAAAAGTATCCTGACTTATACCCGATATATTAATTGTTTTTTCTTCGATTATCATATCTTCAGATGGATATTTTATAATTATTGTAGGGGGCAACTCATCTTGCAACGTTATTGAAATATTGTCAGAGACTCTGTTTGAAGTTGCATGAATTACATACTCCCCAGGTAAACAACCAGATGTGTTCCAATTAACAAACCATTCTTCGCCAGTTGAAATCCCAGTAATCTCTATCCTTTTGCCTTGATAGGAACCCCAAATTATTACTTCGCCACTTGATATACCACTTATATTAATAATATCTCCAACATTAAAAACAGGATTTTCAAAAATATTTGTATCTGGACGGACAATTTCTAAGAAATTATCTTTTACTGTTTCAACACTTGCTGAAAAATCTAATACTATGTTGGTGCGACGAGCGTGATTTCTAAAAATAAAATACCAATTACTTTTATTTGTATTAAAATCTAAAATCGAGCTTTTGGATTCTAAGTATTCATAACAAACGAATTTTTTTCCATTTTTATATTTTTCAAAATTTCCCTCATCTACAATAAAAAAATCAATATTTCCTCTATCTGAATAATAACCAACATCTCCGCCCCAAATATTTTTTTGAAGCTGATAGGATTCAGCGGTAAAATTAATATTAAACCTACAGTTGCCCACGGGAAGTTCCTTATTTTTATGTCTTTGAATCTTATTAAACGGATTAGCAAATAAGATATTAAATGTGGTATTTTTAGGTTCATTAAGAAATCTTATTGCATTATTTACCGCAAGTTGCCAATAATTTTTAAGTTTTCCCTGTTGTACAATAAATAGATAACCATGACCTCTTCCCAAATCTAGAGTACATTCTCCTTTATTGTTTGTATAATTCCAGGTCGATAATGTCAAGCCATTTATAGTATCTGGAATGTTATCAAATTTTTCATCAATTTTTTCATAAAGGTATTCTAGTATTTTTCCTTTTAATAGATTAGGAATTTTATCCCAAATGTTTTCAATTATTTCCCAGATTTTATTTTTATACCAAGTAATGTCTTTGATTCCACGAACCAATACAGTCACTCTGGCACCGTCTATAGGATTGAGATACATGTCTCTTATTACAAATTTAACTTTATATCTATCCGATGGATGAATGTACCGGTGTGTTGTTTCATATATTGTGTCATCCCCTCTTCTGTTGTATACAGAGGACATATTCTTGCCCCATCCATATTCATAAACATTGGGAATATCTACAGTACCACCACTATCAGTCCACCAATTATCATTTTGATGCCAACCTCGTTCAAAGAATTCTCTCCAAACATGGTCTTCTCCCAAATTATATGCACCAATTGAAGGTATTAATGCAGCTCTCTGTGCTGCTATAGCAATCTTTTGCAACTCTCCACACCATCCATTGTGCTCATGAGCAATTATATTTGGTTGCGGAGGTCTATCCCCTATTGCTTGGGCAGGAACTGTTTTTCCAATCCAATAACTGATGGCTTCAATAGCAGTTGGATGAATATTTATACAGGGTGTCCAAAGACGATCTTTTTGTTGGTGGTATGACTGCCCATCCCACAAATATTCTATACTTGATAATTTTTCTTTTAACAATGGATAACCTAAATCATTATGATAAAATAGATACTCCCGCCAAAATTTTCCATAAATATATTCTGGAGTTTCTCCTGAAATTTTTGGATGAACAATAAACCAGTAATAAATCTCTTTAGGATATTCAAATAGCTTTTCCGTTCCATTTTCAATAATTCTATATTTTACAGTTGAATGATAGTCTCCATTACCCTGATCATAATCGACTATGTCTGCGTAATTAATCCATTTGTCATTTTCATATAAAAAAACTACATTATCTCTTAGTATTTCAACTGAAGGAACACTATTTAATGGTGAATATGCAATAGAAAAAGCAATCTCATCAGTATATTTTTTATTTGAATTCAATATTAAATTTACATAATCTTCAGAGTTATTTAAAGAAAGAAATTGCCTTGTAAGTTCTCTTTGAATCCAATTTGGAGACTTTGCAATTGCAGCAATTGCTTTTTCTGATAAACCTTTTGAATAAAAATCAAGATATTTCTCTTCTAATGTTGAATTTTCTGATAGAAATTTAATGTAGTAATCAGAACCTGCAGGAATTTCGATTTCTTTTTCTATCATTGATACTGTTTGCTGATTTGCGGTATTTTTATAATCGTTCTTATACTCAACTCCCACTGCTATTGGTGAAATTACTAAAAATATAATAAAAAGTAAAACAAATTTTGCACGAAATGAATTTAATTTTCTTTTTATTTTAATATTATTTCCCCATTTATTTTAATGTTTTTAATAGTATTTAAATACTCTCTGAATTATAGAATTATCTATAAAAAATTTTTTTATGTATATGGAATTAATCTTCTTAAACGTCTTAACGAATTAATTTTTTCCTTTTCCCCCAATTTTGCTTGTGCGATACTTTGTCTAATTATCTCCGTTGACTTGTCCATTGCTTTTTTATCTACTGGAAAAGGTACCCCATCTTTTCCTCCAACTGTAAATGAAAATTTTACTGGATCAGACCATGAAGGTTTTTCTCCATAAATCAGTTCAGATATTAGTGCTAATGCTCTAACTGTGCTTGGTCCAACACCTTGGATTGACAATAACTTTTCATAATTTTCTGGTTGAAAGTTATAAATTTCCTTCATTTTAGACCAATTTAGCCCTCGAGGCATATTTAGATATTCAATATTAAAGTTGATTTTTTTATAAGATGACCAACAATCAAGGGTTTTTTGGTTGGGATGACGGGTTAATTCAGCCCAATCTCTCTTTAAATGAATTGGATTGTCATTTACTAAATCTACAGCAATTTCTTGTGAAGATATACTTTTTGTTGAGGTCATATCCAAAATTTTATCTTTATAAAAATTTCCAATAATTGAACTATGGGGTTCACAAACAAAATTATTTATATCCCCAGACAACCAATGATATCTTCTGGCGTAATTAGTTGTTTCATTCAAACCTTGTTGAATAACCGCCCATTTTCTTTTTTCTGTAAAAAATATTACATGATGGTAAAGATTATGACCGTCTTGAATAGCCGAATTATCAACCTTAGCAGTTATTCTACTAGCATATTTTAATTCTTCAATTGCGTATGTTGATAAATTAAATTTATCTCCCATTCTTTCAATGTCTTGGTGAGTATTTCTAGATGCCTTTCCTTTACCTCCAGCTATTGCAAATCCATTGTTTTCCGTATCGACTGCTTCTTTTAATGCCCCACATGTTACTGTAGTTGTTCCACTTGAATGCCAATCATAACCTAAAACACATGATAAAGCTTGGAACCAAAATGGATCAGTTATTTTGTTTAAAAATTCATTAACTCCATATTCATAGATCATTACATCGATAATGCTTTTTGATAGTTGAACCATTCGTTTAAATAGCCATTTTGGTGCCTTTCCGTTGTGTAGTGGAAGATTTGCAACACCTGTTTTTCCCATAATAAGATCTTTTATTGATTTTATTAAATATTATCCTTTTCATGGGTTAGATGAAAGTATTTCGTTGATTTAGAATTTTTTTATTGAAAATAATATCATCTGGTACTGGTTGTACAATAACCTCTAAATAGAATATATTTAGACATTATTTTTTAGGTGAAATGATTATGGGTATAACTATTAAAAGAAAAGACAATACAAGTATTTGTTGTTCCCAACCATTATCAAGAAGAAAAACTAACAATTTAAAATCAAGGATTGTTGGATTAATATTTTCGGTTTCTTTGATGGCAATTGGATTATTGATTATGATCAATGTAATCTAAAAAATTGCGTCATTTTATCGGTTTTTATAAAAATATCGCTTATTTTCAATAATTTTTTCGAAACCCATATATAAGAGTAATTAATAATATTAAATTTGAAAAATATCAAGGCAAGTAAATAATATGATTAGCATAAAAATCTATGAACAGGGCGATAATTTAGTCGTTGGTGCATGCGATGAAAATCTACTTGGTAAAAAATTTGTAGATGGAAAATATAAGATTGATGTATCAAAAAATTTCTATGAAGGTCAGAGGGTGGATAAGGACAAATTGGCAAAATACTTACACAATGCAACTATTGCTAATCTTGTTGGTGAAGAAGCAGTTAATTGTGCAATAAAAATTGGATTGATAAATCCAAACTGTATTCTTAGAATAAAGGGAATACCCCATGCACAATTAGTTAAATTTTTATAAAAAATTAGTTATTTATCAATTCTTTTATCTTTTCAGTAATTTTATCATAGTGGCTTCCAGTCCAATAATATTTTTTACATGTACTGCAATACCAAAAAGAATCGTTATTTTCATATACTCTTTTTGGAACCTTTCCTTTCACTTCACCTTTTTTAATATTTTTAATTTTTGAATTACAAATAGTACATCTTGATAGTATCAATTTTTTATTAATTGTAACATGCTTTAATACTTGTTTTAATTGTTCATCAAGATCAGTATCAGCAATTTCAATTGATTCAACATTTTGTTTTCTTGCCGAGTTAACAAAACCTTTGTCTCTGGATATGATAATACGATTTTCTTTTTTTGCAATATCCAGTAGCTCTTTATCAGAAATTTTTGAGTTTGCATAATAGGTATCAAATCCTAAGATTCGAAGCCATTTGGCAAGTGTACCTAGCATTTGATCGCATAATAATTTCATTTTATCATTTTATAATGAGTTAAAATACCATCTCCTAATCTACTGATTTTTACAATTTTCAGGCGAATTAGTTCATTTTCATTACAAATTCCATCTCCGTCTGCCATTGTAGGAGTATTATCACCGCCAATTATTATTGGACCAGTATAAACAAATAAGTCATCTACTAAATGATTTTTTAAAAAATTCCAAATTATTGTTCCCCCACCTTCAACTAATAGTTTTTTTACATTTCTTTTATAAAGTAATTCTAAAGCATAAATTAGGTCAATATCCCCATCTTTATCAGTTTTACATCCAATAACTTCAATATTATTTCCTCCAATTTTCTTTTCATGACCTAATTTTGTTAGTATCAATGTGTTTGCTAAATTGTTTAATACTAATGATTTCCGTGGGATTCTGAGCTTACTATCAAGCACAACTCTCAGCGGTTGTTTTGGATTTTTAATATACGCATCCTTGACTGTTAATTTTGGATTATCTGATATTACAGTATTTATCCCTACAAGAACAGCGTCACATTCATTTCTTAGTCCATACATTCTTTTTATATCTTCATTACTAGAAATTCGAATTTGTTTTCTTGAGGGAAGAGCAATTTTCCCATCAACAGACATTGCACAATTTACAATAACAAAAGGACGATTCATAATTATTCACTTTGGGTACAAAGGACAATCTTTGTTTTGTTCAGGGCATATACCTTTGGTTTTACATTGCGGTCCAGCATTTTTAAAAATTGTTGGAGCAACTTTTTTTACTTCCTGCAGCATCTTATTTGCGCATGTTCTAATTTCCCATTGGGCATGAAGACAACATCGAAGTTCAAAAAAGTTCAACAAAGATCTTGCATTCATTGTAACAATTATATTTGTACAAGTTGCATTAGGTAGTACATATCTGGCATCCTCTGCAGGAATTCCCATATTTAGAAGTTTATTATACTGATTCCAAATATTTTCCATTGTATTTTCATAAGCCTTTTTCATATCTTTATTTTTTAAAATCTTTGGAGGAATTACATAGTTAGGTTCATTTAAGTTGACATATCTTTGACTCTGCTGTGCATAGCTTGCCATTCTATGTCGAACTAACTGGTGAGTTAATGATCTACTTACATCGCTAATTGCAAAGGTAAAAATTGAATGTTCAACAACACTTGTATGTCCTAACTTAATTACATGTTCAAGAATTTTGGATAATTCCTTGTCAGAACTTTTATTCAAATCTTCAGGTTTGGTTTTACTATGGGTAAGTTTTGCTGCCATAGCAGGTAAGTTTTCTGGATTAGGTGTGTATCCTATTAGTTTGACATTCATTCTTTTCTCAATTATGAAAATAAAACATCTCTTTAATTCTTTTCATTATAATCATTGTTAAAGATCAGTTAATATTTTGAACTTTTTAGTAAAATTAAGTCATTTTCATCAAACCGCAAGATTTTTTAAAGTAATTTAATTACCTTCGAATAGTCAACCATATTCCTGGGAGGATAAAATGTTAGCGTTTGTAGTAACGACCGTCCTTTGTTTTATAACCTATTTATTGTTAACTACAGGTACTGGAACAATTGGGCTGTGGAGTTTAGAAGAAATTTTAATTGGAGCAATTTTGTCGGTGATTACAGGATTTATTGCAAGAAAGATATTGCTGAAAGGTAATTTTAGAATGTTAAATCCAGTTAGGTGGATAATTTTTATTGTATATTTAATTGGTCCATTTTTTATTGCCATGGCAAAAGCAAATATCGATGTTGCCTATAGAGTACTTACTGGAAAAATAAATCCGGGTATTGTAAAAATATCTCCTGGTTTGAAATCAGATCTAGGAATTACAATGCTTGCAAATTCAATTACATTAACTCCTGGTACTTTGAGTGTTGACATTGATGAAGATAGTAACGACCTCTACATTCATTGGATAAATGTTAAATCCAAAGCTCTGCAAAAAAAACCTATTGATTACAAATATGTCTGTGGAAAGTTTCCTAATTGGATAAGGAGGATTGCAGAATGATGGAGTATTTCAGTGAATACATTATAGTTTCACTTTTCCTATTGTTAAGTATTTTCTTATCTTTAATAAGAGTAATTAAGGGACCAACTGCTCCAGATAGAATTGTTGGAATAGATACAATAAATACCATAATAATATCTGGTATGGTTGTTTTTGGAGCTGTTTTTCAAGCGGTTATTTACATTGATGTTGCTATTGTTTATGCACTGCTTTCTTTTATTTCAACTCTTTTTATTGCAAAATATTTGGAAGGAGGGGAATTTTAAATGATATTCACTGCAATTATTTACATAATTTTAGCAATTGGAGTATTTTTTAATGTTCTTGGAGGTATTGGTTTGCTACGTTTCCCAGATGTATACACTAGATTACATGCTGGAACAAAATGTACAACTTTTGGATCAATTTTTATCTGCGGTTCAGTAATCTTGTTAGGTTTAAAAATGTGGTATGATGGTTCTACAGATGGTTCAGTATTAGCAATTCATTCTATTGCTGCCTTAGTTGCGATTTTACTTACAAATCCCACCGGAGCTCATGCAATTGCGAGAGCCGCTCATAAAAGCGGAATTATGCCTGTTGGAGCAGTTGTTGATGATTTAAAGAATAAAAAAGTCGTTAAAAAACCCAAAAAGGAGGCAAAAAAATGAACTATTTAGAAATTATTCACATACTTGTACCAATACTTACTGTTGGAGCCTCAGTTGTAGCAATCTATCTTAAAGATTTACTTGCAGCAGTTATTGCAGTTGCAGCAATGAGTTTATTACTTTCCCTTGAATTTTATATTCTTCAAGCACCAGATGTTGCAATAGCACAAGCTGGTGTTGGTGCATGTCTAACAACTGCAATTTTTGTTATTTCAATTAGAGCTACTAAAAGAATGGAGGAGGATAAATAATGTCATACAGAAGTATTGTAGCTGCAGTTGTTTTCGCAATAGTTTTTGTATTTTTCATAATATCTGTACTTCTTGTCAGACCATTTGGGATGCCAGATGAATCAGACATGGATGACTATATAATAGATAATACTCAAGCTGAAACTGGAGCAAATAATGGTGTAACATCTGTTGTGTTTGACTATAGAGGTTTTGATACTTTAGGTGAGGCAACTGTTTTATTTACTGCGGTGGCGGGAGTTATTTTGATTTTCAGGAGGTTAAAAGATGAGTGAAATGTCTAAAATTGTCCGCACCATTAGTGGTATGGCATTTCCATTTTCAATGATATTTGGATTATATGTAATTGCTCACGGGCACTTAACTCCTGGAGGTGGTTTTCAAGGAGGGGCCATTGTTGCTTCAGCATGTGCAATGATTTTAGTTGCTTTCGGCTCAAAATGGACAGTAACTAAGATTAAAGAAAAACAATTGTCAATTTTTGAAAGTCTTGGTGCTATTAGTTTTATTGTTCTTGCATTTTTAGGCCTGGTATTTGGTGTTGCATTTTTTGGTAATTTCTTAGCAGGAACAAATTTTTTATTTGGGACTATCCCTGCAACAGGTTCAATTCTTGCAGATATTAACACAGGTGGAGTACTTCCACTGATGAATTTTGCTGTAGGTCTAAAAGTAATTGCTGGATTATTTGTAATTGTACTTGTAATGGCATATGCAACTTCTTCTTCAAAGGAGGCAGTGAAATGATTTACAATATTCCTTATATTGCAGCTGCTGCTTTGATTTTACTTGGTCTTTATGCATTAATTTTCAAGAGAAATTTAATAAAAATGGTAATAGGAATTACATTAATTGAAAGTGGGGTTAATCTATTTTTAATAACGCTTGGATACCGAAAAGACAGTTCTGCACCAATTTATACAAGTTCACCAGGCGGTATTATGGCTTTTCCAGTGCCTCAGGCACTAACTCTTACAAGCATTGTAATTGGAGTTGCTGTTCTTGCTTTGATGTTGTCTTTAGTTGTTCATATTTATAGACACTATGGAACCTTAAATGTTAATAAAATAAGGAGGTTGAAGGAATGAACATACCAGATTATTCCATAGCAATGGTTGTTGCTATACCTCTTTTGGGAGCATTTCTCACTCCTCTTATTAGCAAAATAAATGGAAAATTAAGAAATATTTTTGTTATTTTGGTACTTGCATTTAACGCCGGTCTAGTTCTTCTAATTGCTTCACAGATTTTCACAAATGGTATTATGACATACATTTTTGGAGCAAAGGATTTATCTTATCCTATTGTTAGAATTCTTTTTGAAGTAGATGCTATGAGTATTTTTATGGCAATAATCAGTTCAATATTGGTTTTGGTTGCCGTAATATATTCATGGGCATTTATGAAAGACAATACAGGTCTAGACAAATACTACACACTAATTTTACTACTTACAGCTGGTATGCTTGGAATGGTTCTTACAGGTGATATGTTCAACTTCTTTGTATTTCTTGAAATAACATCAATTGCTTCTTGTGCTTTAATTGCATTCTGGACTAATATTGGGGAATCTGTTGAGGCGGGGTTTAAGTATATAATTATTAGTGCTATGGGAGCATTGTTTGTGCTTTTTGCTATAGCCCTACTTTATGGCCAATATGATGCACTTAATATCGCTGTTATTGCAAACTCAATACAATATAACTTTTTAGATAAAATTGCCTTGGTTTTACTCATCGTTGCTCTAGGAATGAAAGCAGGAATTGTTCCAATGCACATGTGGCTCCCAGATTCTTATGGTAGTGCGCCCTCTTCAATTTCAGTAATTCTTGTTAGTGCAACATTAGCTAGCTTATATGGTGTTTTAAGAGTTATTTTTACACTGTATGGAAACGTCTTATCCAACTTAGTCAGATTTGATGTGTCTGTCAATATTATAATCGGATGGTTTATTGTTGCCTTGGCTGTTGTTTCAATTATTATTGGGGTAACTATGGCTCTTATTCAATCTAATTTTAAGAGACTCATTGCATATGGAGCTGTTGCAGAAATTGGTTATATGTTTCTAGGAATTGGTGCAGGTATTGTTGCTTTAGGAACAGCTTATGGAAAAATTGCGCTTACTGGAGGAATATTCCACATACTTAATGATGCACTGGACGTAGGTCTTTTATTTTTGGTTGCAGGTTCAATTTATTACGCAACACGAGAAACGTCTTTAGATAATTTATGTGGACTTGCAAGAAATATGAAATATACAACAGTATTTTTTGTAATTGGACTTCTTGCTGTTGCTGGTATGCCCCCACTTAATGGCTTTGCATCAAAATTGCTCATTTATGAGTCAACTTTTCAAATCAATCCAATTTTAGCTATTGTAGCAATTTTATGCAGTATATTGCTTCTAGCTGTTTTTGTGAAGGTGTTTTTCTCAGCATTTATGGGACCAAAACTTTCCAAATTCAAGGATGTAAAAGAAGTTCCAAAAAGTATGTTGTTATCTATGGGAATTATCGCTGGCTTAATAGTATTTATTGGACTGTTTCCTGAATTTATAATTAACAATGTTGTAGAACCTGCAACAAATGCTTTGATTGGTTATTCTGAATATGTTTCCCAAGTTGTAGGAGGAGGTATCTAAAATGTTTACCATTGAAACAGGTAATGGTTTTTGGAACCCAATCATATTAGTTATATCATTAGCAATAGCATTTTTACTTGCTTATATTCTTAGAAGCTTTGGTAAAAAAGATTATAAGAAAGATACAGAGCAAACTAAATCATTTCTATCAGGTAACCCTGAATATGAAAAAGAAAAAATGCAGATTAAGTCAAGCAACTTATACTGGGGTTTTACTTCTAGTTTAAAAGGATTTTATACTGTTTTGAAAAAAATGCATACTGGAAATGCTAGTGATTATGTTCTTTGGTTTGTAATAATACTCGCAATTTTTTTATTAATTGAGGTGATTTAATTGGATCTAATTGAAACTAGTTATACTGTTTTAAGAGTTGTACTAGGGACAATCGGTGTTGCAATAATTGGTATTATTTTGGGACTTTTGTACAAAGGTATAGATAGGAAAATATCTGCCCATATGCAAGGACGTATTGGCCCTCCAATAATTCAGCCTTTTAGAGATGTTAGAAAATTGTTTACAAAAGAAAATATTGTACCTGACAATGCAATTTCTTGGATATTTAATCTAATACCTCTTCTAGGTTTAGTTGCAACAATTTCTATACTTATTTATTTGCCACTCGGAGGTTTTCCACCAATTATGTCTTGGGGTGGTGATTTAATTCTAATTCTTTATCTGTTAATTTTCCCATCATTAGCATTAGTAATAGGAGGTTTTTCTTCAGGTTCACCTTATGCAATAGTTGGTTCCCAGAGAGAAATGGCAACAATGATTGCTTATGAATTTCCTCTTGCAATTATAATAATTAGTCTTGCTTGGAAACTTATACAAATTGGCGGTGAAAATGTGTTTACGTTATCCACAATTATTGGCAATCCAATTTGGAATAATGTAGCAGGTCCCTTAGGTTTTATAGGTTTTGCAATTCTACTTTTTGTTCTTATAATTGTAACTCCCGCAGAGTTGTCAAAAATACCTTTTGATGCACCTGAAGCAGAAACAGAGATTGCCGGTGGTCTTTTGGTTGAATATTCGGGACGAAATCTTGCTATGTTTTATTTAACTGATTGTGTAAAAACCATAGTTATGGGATCGCTAATAATTGCATTGTTTATACCCTATAATCTTTCGTCATTGTCGATTCTTGGGCTTGAAAGCGGAAGCTATCTTGCTTTTGCTGTTGATATTGTATTCTATCTGATAAAGTTGTTTATTGTAATTCTGTTTTCAGTTACCGTTATTAGAGTTGCAATTGCCCGTTTAAAAATCGATCAGATTGTTTATACATATTGGATTCCAATTACATTGTTAAGCTTAGTAGGTTTAATTTTCATTATGTGGGATGGATTTATTATGAATGTTCTTGGATTGTAATAAAATAGCCTAGGACTAACATAATTCTATTAAATCAAATCTTTATTTCGGAAGCAGTTTTAAATGAATATAAACCAAAAAGAATCTGATAAAAAGATAGTATTTTGCTATTTGTTTATCCCAACATTAATGTTGATTGTAGGATATTTCATATATCCATATCCCCCCAGTGAATTAGCAACGTCTCTAATACAAATACCAATATTTCTAGGTCTTATTTTATTGGGAATTGGATTTTTTATTAAGGATAAAATCAACAGTAAAAAAATAAAGATTACCGGATGGATTATTTTTGCATTTTTTTGGGCCACTTCACCTAATTACTTATACCTTTCTGAAGGAGGAGATATTGTAAATGCGATAATTAGTATTCTAGGTGTTTATCTACTTGTTTATATTGCTTATCATGAATGGCTTTCTCTGAAAAGAGGTGAGGAAATCAGATGTTTAAATTGGTTTGCTGGTGCTACATTTATTGCAGGGATTATTTATTTTACATTTGACAGCCCTGTAATTCCGGTTTTTAAAGATTATATGATTGAATTAGTTGCAACACATACCTCAGGATTATTGAATCTTTTTGGACTTGATTCATTTACAAATGGTCCATTTGTTTTTTACAATGAATTTCCTATCAGAATTATTTTTGCTTGTACGGCAATACAGTCAATGGTTTTATTTGTAGGCATGATTTTACCTTTGCATAAAACAGATATAAAAAGAAAGATTTACGGACTATTGGCAACTATACCTCCTATATACATTCTTAATCTGATCAGAACTTCTTTGGTAGTTTATTTAGCAGGAGATAATATTTGTTCTGTTGAATTTGCCCATAATATTTTAGGAAAAGTAGGTTCTTTAATTGCGTTAGTTGTTTTTGCATTTATCATTTTTAAAATTATTCCTGAGCTATATGATGAAATTATTTGTATTATTGAATTACCAAAAAGAAAAGGACCTGTGGAGAAATGGTTTAGTAATATTCTAAGGAAGAAAGTAAAATGAAAATAGCAAAGGGAGGATGGTCTTGGATTTCCTCTTCAATTTTCGTAAATTTGATTTTGCTTATCTTAATTTTTTATCTTAAAGGTTCAGTATTTTATTTTACTTCGGGCATCTTTGTATTTTCACTTCTATTGAGTTTTTTACTATGTGTTTTTTTTAGGGATCCTGAAAGAAAAACCGGTGAAGGTGTTGTAGCTGTTGCAGATGGAAAAATAAGAGAAATATCTAATCAAAATGATAAGGAAATTGGAAAATGCACTATGATTTCTACTTTTATGAATATACACAATGTTCATGTAAATAGAATGCCTTTAGATGGGGAAATAAAAGAAATAACTCACTATGAAGGTAAACATATTCCAGCTTTCAAAAAAGAATCAGAAAGAAATGAACGAGTAAAAATTATAATACAAACCAAAAAAGGATTAATTAAAGTAATTTTAATAGCAGGTACTATTGCAAGAAGGATTGTTCCTTATGTTAAAAAAGGAAATAAGATTAAAAAAGGGGAAAAAATAAGTATAATCAGACTAGGTTCAAGAGTAGATGTGTACCTTCCAGAAAAAATTATTAAATCTATTGTTGTAAAAGAAAATGATAGAGTACTTGCAGGTGAGGATTCAATTGCAGAAATCAATGATTAAATATTTATCATTAGCTGATTGCATTAGTTTAATTAATGCTTGTTTTGGATTTCTTGCAATAATTATTCTTTTTTCTGACTTTGAATTTGATCTTATTAGATTTTCGT
>Ga0180433_10002309_pt1 | contig 29664 bp, 28 predicted proteins | sample SS_ome_8_FD_132980 | JGI IMG/M metagenome (GOLD analysis project Ga0180433, IMG submission 132980) | Hypersaline lake sediment archaeal communities from the Salton Sea, California, USA - SS_1_D_1 metaG | ecosystem: Environmental > Aquatic > Non-marine Saline and Alkaline > Hypersaline >... | reverse complement strand
TGGTATCTTTCTTCTTCGGTCAAGTGTGAGTAATTCATTGGCAACTCCGATTCCAGTCAGAGTGGCTAGTTTACCTCACTTGACCACCCTCATATCATCTTGTTGCACTTCGTGCTTGAATCCACGCCTTCAAATAAATAGCTGTTTGCGAATTTATTCTGATTTATGCAACAACGCCATGAAGAAGTAAAACACTTAAAATGCGTTGAAATATATTATAAGCCGCTAAAGCAACAAGCACTATTCAACATGCTACTTAAAAGTCTCAACTCATCGTCAGATAAAAAGATTTATGAGCAGACCAAACATTATTTCGATGCTCATATTTTACTAGCAGAAGATAACATCATTAATCAAAAAGTATCACGCATTTCTCTTGAATCACTTGGTTGTAAAGTTACTGTAACCAATAATGGTAAGGAGTGTGTTGATGCTTTTCATAAAGGTGATTTTGATCTCGTACTTATGGATTGGCATATGCCAGAGTTGGACGGTCGAGATGCTGCTGCTATGATAAGAGAGCTAGAAAAAGATACGCAAAAATATACCCCTATCTTAGCCTTTACCGCTAACGCGATGAGTGGTGATAAGGAAATGTGTTTTAATGCCGGCATGAACGATTACCTCAGTAAGCCTGTTGTCAAACGTCAATTGATATCTATGTTACATAAATGGATTCCACATAAGATGGTTAAGAAGGCAGTTAAACCCTCGTGCGAGCTACTACTTAGCAGTGGCGCGGTTTATCTCAATCAGGCGACACTTGATACGCTGACAATGACAAGCAAGGGTTTTGATGATGACTTTATGCAAGAGTTAATTCTTGATTATCTTGAGCAATCAAGCCAACAAATGGCAGCACTACTCCAAGCCATTGAAGACGAGGATTGTGAAACTATCTTCAAACAAGCTCATAGCCTTAAATCAAGCAGTGCGACCTTAGGCGCAGAAGAACTTGCGATACTATGTCAAACCATAGAACATGACGGTAGGGCAAAACACCTTGATGCTATCAAAGCGATTCTTGCCACGTTCAAGACGACGTATGAGGGTACGATTGCTGAACTCAGATCGCTTGTACAGCCTTAAGCCTTATTTAGGTTGCATACGGATGGCGCCGTCAAGTCTAATAACGGTACCGTTGATGTAATTATTATCGACGAGATGAGCGACGCATTTCGCATATTCGATTGCTAAACCAAGTCGCTTTGGAAATGGAATCTGTTCGCTTAGACTCTCTTGCACAGCTTCTGGCATAGCCTGCATCATAGGTGTTGCCATGATGCCAGGTGCAATCGTATTGACCCTAATACCAAATTTGCCAAACTCTCTCGCTGCAGGCAGGGTTAACGCAACCACACCACCTTTCGATGCACTGTAGGCTGCTTGCCCAATCTGACCTTCATATGCAGCAACAGAGGCGGTGTTAACAATCACACCACGTTCTTCATCATTAACGAGCTCACTTGCCATCATTTGCGCTGCTGCGAGTCTTAAGACATTAAACGTGCCGATTAGGTTTACCTGAATAACTTGATTAAATGCCTCTAAGGCCATGGGGCCTTCGCGCCCAACAATACGGCTTGCTGGCGCAATACCTGCGCAGTTCACGCAGATTCTAACGGGGCCATGCTGCTCGGCTGATTTATTAAATGCGTCTGCCACTGCATCAGCATCCGTAACATCGCAAGTCATACCGATACCATGGATTTTTTCAGCGACTCGTTTAACGCCTTCTTCATCACGGTCGAGAATACATACTTTAGCGCCTAGTTTAGCAAGGTGTTCTGCAGTAGCAGCACCCATACCTGATGCGCCACCCGTAATCACACAGGCCTGATCGCGGATTTCCATGTATCCCCCTTTAAAAATAATTGACTGATCGACCGAAACGAATCGGTGCCGGCTTCTCTTAGCCACTCGAAAAGTAGCATCTCGCGATTGATAATATCTACAGTACTATGTCGCATTCGTGAGAGCGCTAAATTTGCTGCTTGAGCGTCACGACTACTCACAGCATCAGCAACAACAAATACCTCAAAACCACGCTCACGCAGGCCTATCGCAGTTTGTAGCACACATACATGGGCTTCGATACCAACTAGGATTATCTGCTGGGCGCCAGTCTGTTCAACTGCTTGCATGCACGCTGTATCGGCTGCGCATGAAAATGCTACTTTGGTTTGAGTGTTTGTATCTGTAACAAACGGTTGTAGCGCAGGTATGGTGTGACCTAAACCTTTAGGATACTGCTCAGAGACTATGATAGGAACATCTAGTTCGCGAGCTAATTGACATACCCACTGGCAATTGGTGATCAACTTTTCGTGATTGTGAATAAGAGGCGTCAACTTGTCTTGAACATCTACTAATACAACACAAGATGACGCCTTATCCACTAACATAGTTCTAAGCTTAAGCTACGTAAGCGTCAATGCCTATGCTGATTAAGTGGTTTCTGAAGTTATCGCAGAGATCGTAATGCTTACCAACAGATGTTGACGTGCTACCGTCAAAGCTTAAGTCTGTTGTTGCAAAGTAACGGTAGGACAATGAAGCAAGTACATTATCAGCTACTTTGAAACCAACACCAGCTAAGATTTGGTAAGCAAAGCCACCGTCGTCGCCTGAGATAACTGAAACGCCGTTAGGTGCTGAGACGCAGTCAATATCAACGTGTGCGTAACCAATACCTACGCCAACGAAAGGAATGAAAACATCATTAACGTCGTCGAAACGGAATAGACCGTTGAACATTACAGCGTTTACATCTGCATCACCACCACCGTGCATGCCGTTCAAGCTTGAATCAGCAGTGCTGTAGACATTTGTGCAGTCAGCGTTGCTGTGCATGAAGATGTATTCAGCTTCGAGGTTTAAGTAATCGTAAACACGATAACCTAAGTGAGCACCAACGTGGTAGTTAACAGAATCGAAATCGATATCAACATGGTGTTCGTGTTCATCGAAATCCATATCTTGTGTGAATGCTACACCACCGAACGCACCGATGTAGAAGTTTTTAATTTCTGGTTCTGGCACAGGAGCTGGTGTATACATAGCAGCGTTAACCGTTTGACTAGCCAACAATAAAGCGAGTGAAGAGTAGAGCGCTAGCTTATTCATGGTGAGGTCCTTTTCTATTGTGAATCCAACGGACTGGATGTTAGCAAGGTCTTTTTGAGATGTAAACACGTTAATTGCAAACTAGAAACAAAGTATTTTTTCTCGGAAAAAGTTATCAACAAAATCTGTGGATAAATCTGTGGATTAATCGAGAATAAATTCCTAAGTGATTGACGTTCCTGGTAATCGTTGTTTTGACCAGCGATTAATCTTGAGATAATTATCTAAATAAATCAATGGGTTATGGGATCCTGGCAGATTGAATTCTTTTTTGTCAATTTGTTAGTAGAATGAAAAAAGCTTATCAAATTTTGTGAACAAAACACTTGATTCGAGAAATTTGGTGTGTTAGCTCAGGCGGAAAAAAGTGATCGGAGAGGGTGGGATTCGAACCCACGTGGGGCTTGCGCCCCCAACCGATTTCGAGTCGGTGCCGTTATGACCGCTTCGGTACCTCTCCAGTAAGACTCTATGCGCTTGCGGTATTGAGAAAACCTAAGCGACTAGCGACGATTTCGTAAGATTCAATAACATTTCCCAAGTCTTTACGGAATCTGTCTTTGTCAAGCTTCTCTCGCGTTTCGCTATCCCAGATGCGGCAGCCATCAGGTGTAAATTCATCACCAAGATAGAGCTCACCGTCAAAACGCCCAAACTCAAGCTTATAATCAACGAGCAGCATACCAGCATTTGCAAATAATGGCTTCAAGATATCGTTGACTTTAAATGTAAGCTCTCGCATTCTGATGATTTCATCATCAGTCGCCCATCCGAACGTGCGGATATGGAATTGATTGATCATCGGGTCGTGCAGAGTGTCATTTTTGTAGAAGAATTCAAAAACGGGCGGTTCGAGGTTAATACCATCTTCAATACCTAACCTACGACAGAGGCTACCCGCAGCAATGTTGCGCACAACACACTCAATAGGGAGCATTTCTAAACGCTTTACGACAGAGTCCGTTTCATTAATCTGTTCTTCGAAGTGGTTTTTGATACCGGCTGTGGCCAAATGGCGCATAATATGTGCATTGAATTCATTGTTAACTCGTCCCTTGCGCGCGAGTTTAGCGCGTTTTTCACCATCGAAAGCAGAGGTATCATCGCGAAAATGCATAATTAATTTTTCGTCATCATTCGTTAAGTACATACTCTTAGCTTTACCTTCACACAGAAGGTCACTTTTAGTAACGGTCATCATTCACCTCATGACTTAGTAGGTTGCGGAACAAACCCTGGTGGCAACAAGGAAACGCCGTGTGTTGGTGGGGTAGGGATCAGGTAATTGGATTTAAAATCGCGTTTATTGGCTGTGGGTGGTATGACGACAGGGTAGCTATTTTTAGCTACCTGATAGTTTTCAGGGCGCTGCCACGCTCGATTGTCGGAGGCACACCCTTGGAGACATATCGCAATGACTGCGAGAATAATAACCCTTAGAAACACGAACCACTCTCCCAATTACTTAACTTGAGCCATAGCCTCACGAACAGCGTCATAATGTTCTGCGCTTAGCTCCGTTAAAGGAAGACGTATTATACCAGAAATTAATTGCAATTGCGCTAGTGCCCACTTCGTTGGAATGGGGTTTGATTCAAGGAATAGGGCGCGATGCAGGGGTTGTAACTTTTTATCAATAGCCTCTGCCTCATCAAAGCGCTTATCGAGCGCTGCCTTGCACATATCAGCCATAAACTTAGGGGCAACATTAGCAGTTACAGAGATAACACCTTTACCACCATGACGCATGCAATCAAGCGCCGTACCATCATCTCCGCTGAAGATATCTAGAGTTGGACCTGCTAGCTCTTTAATACGATCGATACGATCCATTTTCGCAGTCGCTTCTTTGACACCAATAATATTTGGCATATCACTCAAGCGCGCGATGGTTTCAGGCAACATATCACAGGCCGTGCGGCTCGGTACGTTGTAGAGAATAATAGGAATAGGGACTTGTTCTGCTATCGCGCGGTAATGGCGTATGAGGCCTTTTTGGGTTGGTTTGATATAAGCAGGTGTCATAATCAGTGCGGCATCAACGCCTGTTGCCATCACCTGTTGGGTGATATCGACAAGCGCTTCTGTTCCGTTCGCATGAGCTCCACCGATGACAGGCATACGCTCGTGGACTACTTTTACCACATAGCGCATCATCGCGAGCTTTTCACCTAGTGATAGTGTCCCGGATTCACCCGTTGTACCCGCGATAACCAGGCCATTTGTGCCGGCATTGAAGTGCCAATCAAGCAATCTGTCTAGTGCTGGGTAGTCAATATTTCCCTTATCATTCATAGGTGTAGCAAGGGCAACGAGGCTGCCGTGGAACATGATGTGTCTCCTTACTGACTTTTGCCTCATGGTAGCAGCTATTGGCGGGATCTCAAGTAAAGTTTAGCCGCCGTTCGCCGATATGAAGGATGACCTGGAATTAGAATCATATGATTTTTTAGGAGAGTGATATGAAAAAGTTAGCGCTTATTCTTGTTGGAACTTTCGCGCTAGCATGCTTGAGTGGTTGTGATATGTCACGCAAGGATGCTGGAACTCTAGCTGGTGCTGGGGTTGGTGCTGCTGTCGGTGCTGCAGTGAGTGATGGTAACCCTTACGCTACTGTAGGTGGTGCTGTTGCTGGTGGCTTCGTTGGTCGCAGACTCGCTGAGTAATTCTTTCGTATTAGTGAACTACTAATACGCCTCCGAGGTGGGGACCTTCGCCTAGAGTGACGCGCTCAAGCACATCCATGTGTCGCTTGAGCGCATCGCTTTAGGTCAAGGCCTCCACCGCAGGAGCGCACTTTCGTGATATGCCTGTTTCGCTTCTTTTCTTCTCTCCATATGTAATCAAGATTCCATTGGTACATTTTTTCTATCACACTACTAATACGCCTCCGAGGTGGGGAGCTTCGCCTAAAGTGACGCGCTCGAGCACATCCATGTGTCGCTTGAGGAAAACCATCCATGGTTTTCCACAGTCACTTTAGGCGAAGCTCCCCACCTCGGAGGCTCATTTTCTTGGCTTGCTGGTTTCGCTTCTTCTCTTTTGAGTTTATGCTCTTAATTCCCCTCTCCCCCCAAGTTTTACTTGGGGGGAGAGGGGTTAGGGGTGAGGGGGCTCTTAATTAAACAGTGCAAAACACTGTTTTTCCCTTGCTTTTCAGCCTAAAAAACAGTAAAATGTACTTTTGTTAGACAGATTTATGGTTTTCCTGAATGCAAGTCAAGCCTAGCTCCAAGATGATTGGTTTATTAAGCCTCATCATGTTAATCACGGGCTCTATCGATAGTATTCGTAATCTACCTGCGACGGCCTTGTTTGGCAGTCAGCTTATTGCATTTTTTGTCATCTCAGCCATTGTTTTTCTTATTCCTGTGGGTTTGGTCTCGGCCGAGCTTGCTAATCTAAAAACTAAGTACACAGGTATTTACGGCTGGGTAAGGGAAGCCTTTGGTGAACAGTGGGCTATGCTTGCAATATGGTTACAGTGGATCAATACGATGGTTTGGTATCCAACGATACTATCGTTTATTGCGGCCACTGCAGTCTTTTTATTTATGCCCGAGCTTGCACAACAAAAACTTTATCAAATCATCACGATCATCACAGTCTTTTGGGGACTGACGCTTGTTAATCTGCGTGGTATCCAGACGAGTGCACGCTTTGCATCGTTCTGTGCGATCGTTGGTATGGTCATCCCTATGTTTTTAATCATCTCGCTTGCGGTTGCATGGTTTGTCATGGGTAACCCGATTCATATCCAATTAACCTGGGCGAGTATTGCACCAAGGCTACACGACCAGGCAAGCTTGAGTTCGCTGACCGCAATTATGACCGCGTTTCTTGGTATCGAGTTGGCAACGGCACATGTTAAACGTGTGCAAAATGCTCAACGGACGTTTCCGCTTGCGATCGCAATTTCGGTTATTTTTATTTTATTAACGATGATACTCGGTTCGCTTGCGATTGCGATCGTATTACCACAAGCAAATATCAATTTGGTCGATGGCGTTATTCAGGCATTCGATAATTTTGTAAAGGCTTACCACATGTCGTTTTTAACACCTGTCATTACTGTCATGATTTTAATCGGTAGTCTTGGCGGTATGGTCAACTGGTTAATTTCACCGGCTGAAGGCTTATTGCAGGCTGCAAATGATAAATTCTTACCACCTTACTTCACTAAAGTTAATCAACACGGTGTTGCTAGTCGCTTGCTTATCGGCCAGGCTGTATTAGTGACGTTATTCTGTAGTGCGTATTTGTTTATGCCTAGCGTGAATAGTTCGTATTGGTTATTGACCGCGCTTAGCACGCAACTATACATTTTCATGTATGTTTTGATGTTTGCGGCAGCCATCACACTTAAATTCAGATCGAATAGCGAACACAATGGATTTAAAATTCCATTTGGTAAGAAGGGTACGGTGGTTGTATCAACCCTTGGGTTTGTAGGGTGTATTGTTACTCTAATTGTAGGCTTCTTTCCGCCTCAATCGATTGATGTCGGCGGCCAAGCTTTTTTCGATATTGTCTTTGGTGTGAGTATGGTTGTGATGGTTTTACCTGTCTTCGGTCTCTATCTATACCGTGCGAGAAACAAAGCCTTGCCTTCGCAAAATGTACCACTTGATTCCATAGAAGCTATGTGAGATGGATAAACAAGCCTTAAAACTACAAAAAAAACTTTATCACTACGCCGGAAAAGCCATTGCCGATTACGATATGATCAAGAAAGGCGATAGGGTGCTTGTATGTCTTTCTGGGGGTAAAGATTCGTGGTGTATGCTCCATATCCTTAATCACTTGCGTATTGTGAGTCATAACAAATTCTCGATTCGTGCCTTCATTCTCGATCAGCGCCAACCGGGCTGGGACAATACGGCACTTAAAGCGTATTTAACTGAACATGGTTTTGACTTTGATATAGTCCGCGAAGACACCTATAAAATTGTCATCGATAAAGTTCCTGAAGGTAAGACTTATTGTTCGCTCTGCTCACGCCTAAGACGTGGAATCATTTACCGCTATGCCGAAGACAATGGCTTTAATAAGGTCGCGCTAGGTCATCACCGTGATGATTTGATTCAAAGTCTTCTTATGTCAATTATGTATAACGGTCGCGTACAGTCAATGCCACCTAAGCTTCTTTCTGACAATAAACGTCATATCGTTATAAGACCGCTTGTTTATTGCCAAGAAAACGATTTGCGCGATTTTGCTCGTGCAATGGCGTTTCCTATCATTCCATGTAATCTTTGCGGCTCGCAAGATAATCTAATGCGCCAACGCGTCAAAGCGCTGCTTTTGAAGCTAGCTGATGAGAACCCTAAAATCCCGAGTAATATGTTACACGCATTACAGAGCGTTAAGCCTAGTCAATTGATGGATAAATCATTATGGGATTTCAAGGGGCTTGAAGCATTGATGGAACCTGAGACAACGACACAAGACTAACTAGCTTATTATTTTACTTAAAAGCTGCTTGTCGACTTTATTGTGTAACACCTCTTTTTTCTTACCCAATGAACATAGCATTGCTGCAAAATGTGTGGGGTGAGGCGTTTGTATAAAATGATGTTCTTCATTCGTTTCAAACGCGATAAGTTCTATAGGGCGAATAACAAATTCACTCTTATTCAAGATTCGAAAGATAGGTAGATCGTGAGCTTTTGCTAACGCCTCTTTGAGTGTCCATAAGTCATAAAACAATGACAATTGTGTCTCTGCAGTGGCCTCTATGATTTGGTGATACTCACTTTCTTTAAAGTAGCGCTTAGCAAGTGCATCAATGGGTCTTGTCTTATCTCGATACTCAATATCGATGCCAAGCGGTGTATCCAAAGCAAGTGCACAGATCCATTGCCCATGACTATGGCTTATGTTGAATGATATATTGCTATCTCTGAGGTAGGGTTTACCATGTGGCATAAAGGCAAAGACAATCTCGCGAGGTGTTTGTTCGCTGTAGTAACTCAGCAAGAGACGAAGCAAAGTGCGACTTGCGATAAAGCGTGAGCGTTGTTCTTCGGTCAAATAGCGGCTCGCCCTTGATTGTTCTTCGTTAGTTAGTATTGATGGTGGTAATTGACGAGCTAATTCATCAAGACTGGCTTGGTAGGTGATAATGGTATTGTTGACGAGTGGTTTCATGTGTCTTAGTAGTGTGTTAGCGAAAGGTTATATGATATAACCTTTCGCCACCCACTATAAAGCCTAGTACAGACTTTATTCATCATCCCAGCTTAATGTACCGCCGGTTTGATATTCCGTTACACGCGTCTCAAAAAAGTTTTTCTCTTTTTTAAGATCCATGATTTCACTCATCCATGGAAACGTATTGGTTGCGCCTGGGTATTGTTCTGGTAGACCAATTTGCGTGAAACGGCGATTAGCGATGAAACGCAAGTATTCTTCGAACATGCCGGCATTCATGCCCAGGATGCCGGAAGGCATAGTGTCGTAAGCATATTGCGTTTCAAGATCGACACCTTGTTTGATGAGCTCAATAATTTCTTTTTGGAACTCATCAGTCCACAAGTGTGGGTTTTCAATCTTAATTTGGTTGATGACGTCGATACCAAAGTTCATATGCATCGATTCATCGCGCAAAATATATTGAAACTGTTCGGCTGTACCCATCATCTTATTACGACGACCCATCGATAGAATCTGAGTAAAACCAACATAGAAAAAGATACCTTCGAAAACCACGTAGAATGCGATCAAATCACGCAGCAAACGTTGATCAGATTCTGGTGTGCCTGTTGCGAACGTAGGATCAGCAAGGCTTTGCGTAAACGGCAATGCCCAAGATGCTTTTGTCGCAACAGAAGGTATTTCTCGGTACATGTTAAATACTTCTGCTTCATCGAGCCCGAGACTCTCGATAACATGTTGATACGCGTGAGTGTGTAATGCTTCTTCGAATGCTTGACGAAGCAGATATTGACGACACTCAGGGTTAGTAATGTGCTTGTAGATGGCCAAGACGAGGTTATTAGCAACGAGCGAGTCTGCTGTTGAAAAGAAGCCTAAGTTTCGCTTGATGATGCGACGTTCGCCTTCGGATAAGCCATCAGCGCTTTTCCATAGTGCGATATCTTTTGTCATATCGATTTCATTAGGCATCCAGTGGTTGGCACAACCATCGAGATATTTCTGCCATGCCCACATATATTTGAAAGGAACTAACTGATTAAGATCGGCACGTGCATTAATAATGCTTTTATCACTTACTTCGACACGACCAGCGCCCATTTCAATACTTTCAATACCCGTATAACCACCTTGTGCATTTTCACTCATACTAACGTCTACCACTTCTGTATACTCACTCATATCGTTTCTCCTCATTTTATTAATCTATTGACATGCTTCACAGTCAGGATCATCAATTCGACAAGCTTTAGGCTCAGCACTTACTGCATTTAAAGCGCCGCTATGTACAGTTGACTTCTCGGCACTTGTCGCACCTAAACTACGTAAGTAATACGTTGTTTTAAGCCCACGCTTCCAAGCAAGTTTATAAAGACTATCGAGCCGCTTACCTGAAGGCTGTGCCATATAAAGGTTTAGTGATTGTGCCTGATCGATCCATTTTTGCCTACGTGATGCAGCTTCAACAAGCCAGCTTGGATCAATTTCAAACGCCGTTGCAAAACGAGCTTTGATATCATCTGGGATACGATCGATAGCCTGAATACTGCCATCAAAATATTTAAGATCATTGACCATAACGTCATCCCACAAATTACGTGCTTTTAATTCTTTAATTAAGTAAGGATTTACCACTGTGAATTCGCCAGAGAGATTTGATTTCACGTATAAGTTTTGATAAGTAGGTTCGATCGATTGTGAAATACCGCAAATGTTAGAAATTGTTGCGGTAGGTGCTATCGCCATAACGTTCGAGTTACGCATACCTTTGGTTCTTACTTGTTCACGTACACTATCCCAATCAAGTGTGGTTGAAGTGTCTTGTTCAATATGACCATCACGTGTTTCAGCTAGAAGCTTAACAGAGTCGATTGGTAAGATACCCTGACTCCACAATGATCCTTCAAACGTTGCATAACAGCCGCGTTCTTCAGCTAGTTCGCTCGATGCGAGAATCGCGTGATAGCTGATAAGTTCCATAGAGCGATCAGCAAATACGACTGCATCGTCAGAAGCGTAATTGATTTGCATTTTATACAACGCGTCTTGAAAACCCATCACACCTAATCCAACAGGGCGATGGCGCAAGTTAGAGTAACGCGCTTGCGGCACGGAGTAATAGTTAATGTCGATGACATTATCTAACATGCGTACAGCCGTTTTAATGGTCTTAGCGAGTTTATCGCTATCAAGCTCACCTTTCTCTGTAATGTGTGCAGGCAGGTTAATGCTACCTAAATTACATACGGCGATCTCTTCTTTCGACGTATTTAAGGTGATCTCTGTACATAGGTTTGAGCTGTGTACAACGCCAATATGTTGTTGTGGTGAGCGGATGTTACATGGGTCTTTAAACGTTACCCAAGGATGTCCTGTTTCAAACAACATACCGAGCATCTTACGCCATAGTTTGACTGCGGAAATGGTGCGGAAGGTTTTAACCTTGCCTTCGCGCGCGCGCTGCTCGTATTTCGTATAGATGTGTTCGAAGTCTTTACCATAGCGATCGTGTAGCTCAGGTGTTTCATCTGGTGAGAAGAGTGTCCAATTCTCATTATTGAAAACACGCTTCATAAATAAGTCAGGAATCCAGTTCGCCGTATTCATATCATGGGTACGACGACGCTCATCACCGGTGTTCTTACGCAACTCGAGAAATTCTTCAATGTCGAGGTGCCATGTTTCGAGATAACCACAAACCGCACCTTTGCGCTTACCACCTTGATTAACCGCAACGGCTGTTGCATCGGCAACATTAAGAAACGGAACAACACCGAGTGACTTACCATTGGTGCCTTTAATATAAGAACCCATCGCACGTACAGGTGTCCAGTCGTTGCCAAGACCACCAGCAAACTTAGATAACATTGCGTTATCGCGTAACGCGGAATAAATGCCTTCGAGATCATCAGGTACCGTTGTTAAAAAGCAACTTGATAGCTGAGGTCTTGTCGTACCCGAGTTAAAGAGAGTAGGGGTCGAGCTCATATAATCAAACGATGATAATAAGTTATAAAACTCTATCGCACGCGCTTCTTTATCGTCTTCGTTAAGCGCAAGCCCCATTGATACACGCATAAAGAAGGCTTGTGGTAATTCATAACGTACACCATCGTGATGTAAGAAATAGCGATCATAGAGTGTTTGTAGACTTAAATACGTAAAGAGTTGATCACGTGATGGTTCCAACGCTTTGCCAAGCTTATCAAGATCGAACGTTTGCAAACGCTGATCGAGCATATCGCAGTCGATCCCTTTGCTAATAAAGGCTTTGAAGTAATCAGGGTAAATGGTCGACATTTCTTGGTAGGTTGCTGCTGATTGCATATTGAGTGATTGTAGTGCTTCACTACGCAAGCTATCGAGCAATAAACGCGCTGTTACATAAGTATAATCAGGTTCTTTCTCAACGAGTGTTCTCGCTGCCATCACTAAGGCTTTGTTTACATCGTTATAGTTAACACCGTCATATAAGTTACGTAATGTTTCTTCAAGAATAATCTCGCCATCGACATTTTCTAACCCTTGGCAAGCTTCACTAACTAATTGTTTTAAGCGCGCTTGGTCTAGTGGTAAGCGTCGGCCACCTTCGTGGGTAACGTGTAGTACATCCGCGCCTTCTTCTTGAGCGAGTATTGCTTTTTGACGTTCTTCTGCGCGATTACGACGTCGTTCTTCGCGATAAAGAACGTAAGCTCTCGCTACTTTTTGTTCACCCGCACGCATCAATGAAAGCTCGACCTGATCTTGCACTTCTTCGATATGGAGCGTGCCGCCAGTTGGTAACTGTTGGCGGAATATAGCGGATATTTGTTGTGTTAAATGTTCGATAATGTCATGGATGCGTCTTGATGCAGCGGCACTACCGCCTTCAACCGCTAAGAACGCTTTCGTCATGGCTACTTTTATTTTCTCATCGTCGTACGGGCAGGGTGTGCCATTACGTTTGATGAGTGTGATCATTCCTGGTTTGGTTGCCTCTACGGCACTTCCTGTGAGAGGCAGCCTTACATCAGAACTTGTCTCGTGTTGTGAACTGTGCAAATCGCTCATTGCGTCATACCCTCTTGTGGTGCGATGTAATAAAAACCCAATATATAGGGCTGCTCATACCAATGGCAACAAGATAGTGTGTTTTATTACGGATTGCAAGAGAATTAGCTGGGGGTAGCTTGTGGATAAGTTGTTAAGATTTCGTGTATGATTTGTAGAACTTATTTTGATAGGGATGTCAATGATGGACCACGATCGCGGCTTGCTTGTGGATAAGCAATTTAAGTACAAGCTTGAGCATGGAATTTTTCCTAAACGTCGCAGCAAAAATCAACAAGAAAGTAACTTATTGACTGACAATGAGCGCATTATGCTCATGAAGAGTCAATTCACCAGTCGTAAACTCGATTTAATCGCACGCAGTCTCAAGGCACAAGGGGCAAGTTTCTATACAATAGGCAGTAGCGGCCATGAAGGTAATGCTGCAATTGCACACGCATTAACGCTCGATGATAAAGCCTTGTTACATTATCGAAGTGGTGCTTTTTTTGTCCATCGTGCAGCGATGACCCAACACGAGAGTATTATAGATGATGTGTTGCTATCACTTATGGCCAAATCTGCCGATCCCATCGCAAGTGGCCGTCACAAAGTCTTTGGCAGCGTGCCACTTAATATCCCACCACAAACGAGCACCATTGCATCTCACTTACCAAAAGCCGTAGGGCAAGCCATCGGTCTTGTGCGTGCGCGTGAGCTAGGCTTAAAGGCTGATGATAGAAGTATTGTCCTAGCCAGTTTTGGCGATGCATCGCTCAATCATGCGACAGCGCTCGCGGCCATAAACACCGCTTGCTGGACTGAACAACAAAACTATCCATTACCTATTATCTTTTTATGCGAAGACAATGGCCTTGGTATCTCGGTACCTACGCCTAGCGATTGGGTTGCATCAATCATAGCGCCACGCAAACAATTAACCTATATCGAAGCAGACGGTCTTAACCTTAGACAATGTTATCAGGCAGCGAGCCAAGCTGTGCACATCGCGAGAGATTTACGTAAACCGGTATTCTTACACATGAAATGCGTACGCTTACTCGGACACGCAGGCTCTGACATTGAAACTGTATATCGCAGTGAAGAAGCTATCTTAGCAGACGAAGCGAATGATCCATTGTTACATACAGCGCGCGATATTATCGAAGATAACATCATGCAGGCTGAAGAAGTGTATGCTTGTTATGAAGCTATCGGTGAACATATTGATAAGCGAGCAAAAGCGTTGCAGGCGATGCCCATATTAAACGATAGAAATGACATTACGTCATCACTCATACCTACGCCGAAGACCACAAAACAACGAATAAAACGAAAACAAACAACTTTTGATTTCACATATCAGAAACGCACGATGGCGCAAAGCATTAATATCGCCTTGCACGAGATCCTAAATCAACACGATGAAGCAATTATCTTTGGTGAAGATGTTGCGAAGAAGGGTGGGGTCTACAATGTTACAACCAAATTACAACAACATTTTGGACCAAAGCGAGTTTTCGATACCTTGTTAGATGAAACCACAATCTTGGGCACAGCGCTTGGTTTTGCGAGCGAAGGGTTACTACCTATCCCTGAAATACAGTTTCTTGCGTACTTACACAATGCCATTGATCAACTACGTGGCGAAGCGGCAACCACTTCGTTTTTTTCAAACGGTAACTACGCGTATCCTATGATTGTACGTATTGCAGGCTTTGCTTACCAAAAAGGCTTTGGGGGACATTTTCATAATGATAATGCGATCGCAGCGCTACGAGAAATTCCAGGTATTATTGTCGCAACACCATCTAGCCCCAAAACTGCTGCACTCATGTTACATGAGTGCGCAAGGCTCGCACTTGAAAAACGACGGACGATTGTTTTTATAGAGCCTATTGCTCTTTACCATCAAAAAGATCGTCATAAGTCACACGATGGACTTTTTCTCGAAGACTATCCAGATGAAAAAGAACAGATGACTTTTGGTGAAGTCGGCATGAGCGGCAAAGGTAATACACTTGCCATAATCAGCTACGCCAACGGCCATTACCTTGCAGAGCAAGCTATGATGCAATTAGAAGAACTTGGTATCGATTGCACGCTTATCGATTTACGCTGGCTTAATCCCTTGCCGTTTGATGATTTACTGAAAGCGCTGAGTGGCAAACAACATATCTTAATTGTCGATGAGTGTCGCATGACAGGATCTATCAGTGAGGAGCTCATGGCCCGTCTTTATGAATCACAATACTCACAAACACCTATGAAGCGATTATGTGCTGCAGATTGCTTTATAACGTTAGGCAGTTCTGCAGAAAAATTATTGCCGCAATGTGAAGATATTGTGAATGCCGCACGCGCGTTAGTCGAAGGCGTTGATACCAGTAAGGTGGCGCCCTAAGACAAGCGTGTGAATGTTATCGGTTCCTTCATACGTAAAAACTGTTTCGAGGTTGGCTGCGTGACGCATTACATGGTAATCGAGAGTGATGCCATTGCCACCCAATAAATTACGCGCGCTGCGAGCGATCTTGAGTGCTTCCCGACATGCATTACGTTTTGCAAGCGAGACTATAATAGGGTTGTTATCACCTTTATCGCGCAAGCGACCAATATGCAGATTCATACAACGGGATTTAACGAGCTCTGTGTACATTTGTGCTAAATCTGCTTGCACGAGTTGAAAACCTGCGAGCGGTTTATCAAACTGTTTGCGCTCTTGGCAGTAATCGAGCGCAATATCAAAACATGCTTCTGCAGCGCCCATAGCGCCCCATGCAATACCATAACGCGCTTGGGTAAGACATGTGAGTGCGTCGGCTAAACCGCGTGTTGCACCTTCTAAGACATGGTCATCTGGTATGAAGACATTGTCAAACGCAAGCTCGCCCGTTGTAGATGCCCTTAGTGATAACTTATGCGTAATCTCCTGACAGGAAAAACCTTTCGCTTTACAGTCGACGATAAAACCTTTTATCGTATCGTCTGCTTTAGCCCAGATGATAGCGATATCTGCAATCGGGCCGTTCGTAATCCACATCTTGCTCCCACTCAATTGCCAGCCGCCAGACACTTTTTTAGCCACGGTGGACATGCTTGATGGATCTGACCCAGCATTAGGCTCTGACAAACCAAAACAAGCAATAATTTCTGCTTTGGCCATCTGAGGTAGATATGTTGTTTTTTGCTCCTCAGTGCCAAAACGAAAGATAGGGTACATGCATAGTGAATTTTGCACTGAGACGAAACTACGTAAACCAGAATCACCACGCTCTAATTCTTGGCAAACCAGGCCATAAGATACATAATTAGCACCCGCACCGCCGTATTGTTCTGGCAGTGTAATACCGAGTAAGCCTAGATTAGCTGCGTGTTTAATAAAATCGTTAGGGAAGTAGGCACCTTCATAGGCGTCGATGATGTGTGGCATCACTTCGCGCTCGACCATGTGGCGAACATTATCGCGAATCAGTTGTTCTTCAGCGCTTAGTTGCTCAGCGAGCCTTAGCAAGTCATCCATGACATAGTACCTGTTGTGTTACTGACTATTAAAAAGTCTCGCGGACTAAAGCAAGCACTTCTTCAACATGACCGGATACTTTAACTTTACGCCAACTTCGAATCAGCGTGCCGTTGCTGTCAAAAAGAAAAGTGCTGCGTTGGATTCCACGGACCTTACGGCCAAACATGGTTTTACCCTTAATAACGTCGAAATGGTCACAGAGTGTTTCTTCGACATCGCTGATAAGCTCAAAAGGAAAGCTGTGTTTACGCTTGTAATTCTCGTGCGTGACAAGCTTATCTCGCGAAACACCGTATACCGCAACGCCATGTTCAGCAAACGCATCATAGTGACGTGCAAAATCCTTGCCTTCCATGGTGCAACCAGGTGTATTGTCTTTAGGGTAAAAGTATAAAACGACGGGCTTACCTTTAAGTGTGGATAGGTCGAGTTCGCCGATTTGAGTACAGGGGAGGGTCAAATTAGGTAGAGTATCCATTATGTACTCCTTAAGATACTAAAAGTTAAGTTCAACCTAGATTTAAACTTAAAGTAAAATCTAGGTTGAACTTAAACAATCTTACGCTGCTTTAGCTGTTGCTGCAGGTTTAGTTACTACAACAATCGCTTTTTTGCGACCAGCTGTTTTACGCTTTTTACGTTTAGCTGGTTTTAGCGCTTTAGCCTCTTGCTTAGCCCAAGCTTTCTCGAATTTATCGAGTGCTTTGCTTAGTGAAGCAATTTTCTTCTCACGAAGCTTAATTACTTTGCTAGCTTCACGAGCTGTTTCAAGCTGATCTTTGATAGTGTCAACTGAAGCTGCCGCTTTATTGTAGTCAGCTGTTGTTGTTTTAACGGCTTTTCTGTTAGCTGCGTTATCTTGTTTAGCTGCTTTTGTGCGAGCTTTTACACGCTTATTTTTAGCAACTGTTTTTGCTTTCGTAGCTCTCTTCAATTCCTTTTTCAACGTCTCGAACACTTTTTGCGCATCTTTAGAAGCTTTAGCAACTTCTTTTTGCAATGTCGTGTAGTTAGCAGAAAAGTCTTTTTCTAACTTATCGATGTTAGCGATAGGACTCTTAGCTTTAGCAGTACGCGTAGTTTTCTTCGCGCTTGCTCGTCTTGGCATATTACATTCTCCCAAAAATTAACAATTAAACGATAGGGTGGTACACCCCATGCATTATGTTGTTTCAATACCCAGGAAACAACTCGCGTAATATTAACACTTTTAAAAAACAAATAGCAATTTTTTGGTCTGAATTGGCATACAGCTTGCAAAAACAACCGTAGGAAATGATGAGAGGTCGTTATGACAAACGGTTTGGATAACATTTTCGGCGTTCACGCCCAAGCTTTACGCTTAAGGGCAAAGCGAGCGGAACTGCTAGCGGCAAATATTGCCAATGCCGATACGCCTAATTTCAAAGCGCGCGATATAGATTTTAAAGCCGCGTTGAAAGATGCGAATCCGAAAGAAGGCATTGCCAAAACACACGTCGGTCATATTAATCCTGGCGGATCACAAGGCAAGCTGAATCTGTTATATCGCATACCCGTGCAAAGCAACATTGACGGCAATACGGTTGATTTACACCGAGAAAGCGCTGAATTCAGTGAAAATGCCTTGCATTACGACGCGAGCCTTAATTTCATCAATTCAAGGATTAGAAGTTTAATGTCAGCACTGAAGGGTGATTAATCATGTCGTTGTTTGAGATATTCAATGTTGCTGGTTCTGGTATGAGTGCCCAAACGGTACGCATGACCACAACCGCAAGTAACTTGAGTAACGCAGATACCGTCGCTAATTCTGAAGCAGAGGCATACCACGGTCTGCACCCGGTATTTCAGACTCAATATAAAAAAGCGAATGACCAAATTTCTGCGAGTGTGCAAGTTACCGATATCGTAGAAAACCAAACACCTAGTCGCAAACAATACCAGCCTAGCCACCCAATGGCTGACAAAGAAGGCTATGTGTATTTATCGAATGTGAATGTCATTGAATCAATGACAGACATGATTTCAGCATCGCGCTCGTTTGAAATGAACGCCCGCGTGATGAATATGACTAAACAAATGATGCAACGAACACTCGATATGGGTAAATGAGGTTAGACCATGCCAGAAATATCCGATAACAGGTTAGTTGAGCTTGGCTTAAAACAGCCAGAACAACAGCAAAAGCCTAAAAACCGTGACCTAGGTCAAGCAGACTTCTTGAAGTTGCTGGTTACTCAAATGAGTCATCAGAACCCCATGGAGCCCCAAGAAAACGGTGAATTCATCACACAGATGGCGCAGTTCGGTACCGTAGATGGTATTCGCAATATCGAGAAGTTGTTTGCCAAGATGACAGGCGCATTGCAATCGAATAAAGCCCTTCAAGCTTCAAGCTTAGTAGGGCGCTCAGTACGTGCACAAACGCCATATGCAAAGTTTAATGGCGAGAAATTAGTTAGAGGAGAAATCGAAGTGCCACAACCAGTGTTTAATTTACAATTGCAAGTTTACAACGACAAGGGTGAGCTTGTTCGCAATATGAAAATGGGCGATGCCCAAACAGGCACCCAAGAATTCACATGGGATGGTAAAAACGAAGCAGGTGACATACAAGCACCAGGTCTTTATACCATCAAAGCCGAGGGTAACGTTGGCAATGAGACGTATACACTTACAACATTCATGCATGCCAATGTCGACAGCGTCACCCTAGGCCCTAATGGACAATCAGTTACGCTAAATCTAGCCGGTGTCGGATCTGTTCCGTTCGATCAAGTGCGAGAAATCAGCTAATCATTTTACAAGGATGTAAGGAGTAAGGATATGTCATTTAATGTAGCTTTAAGCGGTATTCAAGCTGCGACCAGTGAGTTAAGCATTGTCGGTAACAACGTCGCCAACGCTAGTACACATGGTTTTAAGAATTCTAAAGCGGTTTTTGCTGATGTATACGCTGCAACAGCGTTAGGTACAGGCTCAACCCCAATTGGTAATGGTGTTAACTTGGCTGAGGTAGCGCAACAATTTTCCCAAGGGACATTGGCTACAACGGCAAACAACTTACACCTTGGTATTAAAGGTAACGGCTTTTTCGTACTGAAAGAGGCGGGTACTCAAGTTTATAGCCGTGCTGGTTTGTTCAAGGTTGATAACCAAGGTTTTGTCGTTTCACCAACAAACCAGAAATTACAAGGCTTCTTGGCTGACTCAAACGGTAACATTAGTGGTGCAACAGGTGATGTCACCATCGATGTATCTAATATTCCACCTCAACAAACGGCTACAGTAACAGCGGGTTTAAACTTTGACTCGCGCGCCGCTGTCCCATCTGTTGCCTGGGTTGGAACACCCGTCTGGGGTGGCACACCGCCAGCAGCAGAAACATTTAACAAAGCGTACTCAGCTCAGATTTACGATAGCTTGGGTAATCAGCACAGTTTGAAACTTTACGCAGTAAAAACTGCTACAGCTAACGAATGGGATATGCACGCACAAATCGATGGCGTTGACGTCGATGCGTCACCTGCTGCAGCACCGTTTACCCAAGTATTTAATGCTGATGGTAGTTTTAATGCCGGCGCATCTGAAGCAATCACCTTGTCATGGTCACCTCTCGATAACACAGGTAACCCCAATGGTGCAACAACGCCCCAGACCGTAACAATCGATGTATCGGGTTCAACCCAGCACGGTAGTGGATTTGCCACCTTGAAACTTGTCCAAGATGGTTACGCGACAGGGCGTTTGTCTGGTGTCGATATCGATGCAGGCGGGATTATTTTTGGTCGCTACAATAACGGTCAGTCTCGCAAAATGGGACAAGTAATGCTCGCAGGTTTCCCGAATGCGAATGGTCTGCAACCGATTGGTAATACCTCATGGGGTGAAACCTTCGACTCAGGTCTGCCACTCATCGGCGAACCTAATACCGGTAGTCTCGGTGTTCTTCAGGCGGGTGCGCTTGAAGAATCTAACGTCGACTTAACCGCAGAGCTTGTGAAGATGATTATTGCGCAACGTAACTTCCAGGCGAATGCACAGACGATTAGAACGGCTGATGCTGTCACCCAGACAATTATTAACTTAAGGTAATTGTTTAAGGCCTGGGTAAGTTATTTATAAGCACATAGGAGATTGAAGCATGTCAAATCCAATCTATCTCGCCATGAATGGTGCTAAAACAAGCTTGCTTGCCCAGGCTGTCAACAGCAATAACTTAGCAAACGTTACGACACCTGGTTTTCGTTCCGATCTCTACCACGCTATGAGCGTGAACGTTATCGATAACAACGTCAAAGGTTACGCGTTTGCCGTTAATGATAAGCCTGCACCTGACTTTACACCAGGCACGATCATGCAAACCAACCGATCGCTCGATGCAGCTATCGTCAATAAAGGTTGGTTTGCGATTCAACTGCCTGATGGGCGCGAAGTGTATAGCCGCGCGGGTAACTTTAACGTAGGCGCCAATGGCCAACTCTACGATGGAGCAGGCCATCCAGTACTCGGTAATGGTGGCCCCATTGCCTTACCACCGTCACAACAAATTCAAATTGCAAACGATGGCACTATCAGTGTTATTCCACAGGGTAGTAACACACCGGCAACGGTTGAACGACTAAAACTTGTGAATCCCCCCGAAGAAGATCTCGTACGTGATGAGTCAGGTTACTTCATCTTAGCCAATAATGAGCCGGCTGTGCCTGATCCTGCGGTACGCATCGAATCTGGTGCGCTGGAGGGCAGTAATGTTAATGCTGCCGAATCGATGGTAACTATCATCGCCTTAGCGCGTCAATTCGAGATGCAAATGAAGGTCTTACAACAAACTTCTGAAGCAGACTCTGTCGCGGCACAATTGTTGCAGTAAACCTTGTTAGTTAACAAGGAGTCGTATTATGCACCCAGCGTTATGGATCAGTAAAACAGGCTTGGAAGCCCAGCAAACCGATATCAGCGTGATTTCTAATAATCTCGCCAATGTGAACACGGTTGGTTTTAAACGCGACAGAGCCAATTTTGAAAGCTTGATGTATCAAGTGGTCAATCAACCCGGCGCGCAGTCTTCGAGCGATACGCAATTTCCTTCAGGTATCATGCTTGGTACGGGTGTTAAGACTGCAGCTACGCAAAAGATTTTCAAATCCGGTAGCATTCTGCAAACAGAAAGACCCCTTGATATCGCCATCAGTGGCGAAGGCTTTTTCCAAGTACAAATGCCTGATGGTACGACCGCGTATACGCGTAATGGCCAATTTAACAAAGATGCAAACGGTCAATTAGTAACGATGACTGGTTACGTCGTACAGCCTGCTATCACAATCCCACAAGATGCGGTTAATGTTTCTATTGGTAACGATGGTACGATTTCTGTAACCACAGCAGGAAGTACGCAGGCAACAACAATTGGTACGTTAGAGCTTGCTAATTTTGTTAACCCAACGGGTTTACAGCCGATAGGTCAAAACTTATATCTAGAAACGACTGCAAGTGGCAGCCCACAGACAGGCGCCCCTGGTACAACAGGTCTTGGTCTTATCAATGGCCAGGCGTTAGAGGGCTCTAATGTGAATGTGGTCGAAGAATTAGTCAACATGATTGAAACGCAACGCGCATATGAAATGAATTCTAAAGCGATACAAACTGTTGATGCGATGTTGCAATACATTAATCAAACGCTTTAGGTAAGTTGCAGACTAGGTCGGTTTGACTTGGGCTCATACTTGGTTAGTTAAAGGAGTTGCCGCCAGGGAATGGCTAGAGTTGTAACTGAGTATTGAGCCCAATTTAAACCGACCTAAACGAGCAGATGGAGACACTATGAGTAAGCTCACGCTATTAGCATTAAGTCTGTTGTTACTCACAGCATGTGCTCCTATTCCTACACAAATGTCCGATGACCCAGAATACGCACCTTTGCCTCCTTCAGCAATGATAGCACCACCACAATTCAACGGCGGCATCTATCAGCAAAATTACTCGATGACACTTTATGAAACACGCAGAGCACGCCACATTGGTGATATTCTAACCGTGATACTTGAAGAGCAAACAGACGCTCAAAAGAAAGCGACAACGAATACGCAAAAAAATTACGAAGGTAATATTGAAAATCCAACATTACTAGGTGCGCCCGCACAGTTTCGCACTCCGAATTGGCTACCCATCGCGTTCCATGACAAAAACAACCTTGCTTTCTCATTAAAAGGCGAACGAACATTCGTCGGCCAAGGTGAGAGCAAACAAAACAACCGCCTACAAGGTAAGATTTCTGTTACCGTTGTTAATGTTATGCCAAACGGCAACTTAATCGTACGCGGTGAGAAATGGATTAATCTAAACCAAGGTAAAGAGTACATTCGCTTAAAAGGAATTGTTCGACCTGATGATATCCGTGCAGATAATTCTATTTCGTCTGCGCGCGTTGCGAATGCACGAATAAGTTACGGTGGTACCGGTGATGTCAATAACTCAAACGTTACCGGATGGTTAGCACGTTTCTTCAGCAGCAAGTACTGGATCTTTTAATCATGACTATAACAATACGCCGTTACATTGTGATTATTATGTTGCTCTTCGCGACACAGATTGCTAATGCTGAGCGTATTAAAGATATGGCAACCCTTGCTGGCGTGCGCATCAATCAACTAATAGGCTATGGACTCGTAGTTGGCCTAGATGGCACAGGTGATAAGTCAGGGTTGACGTTTACCGAGCAAAGTTTTCGTAATATGTTGGTTCAACTTGGTATCAACATTCCTCCAGGCACCAAGCTTGACTCTAAAAATGTCGCAGCCGTAATCGTTACTGCCAATCTCTCACCATTCGTTAAACCAGGGCAAATGATCGATGTAACTGTTTCATCGATTGGCTCAGCGAAAAGTTTACGCGGCGGTACGCTGCTTATGACACCTCTTAAGGGTATCGATAGAAAAGTCTATGCATTAGCGCAAGGTAACTTGGTTGTCGGTGGCTTTGGCGCATCGGGTAAAGATGGCTCTAGAATTACTGTGAATGTCCCAAGTGTTGGACGTATTCCTAACGGTGCGACAGTTGAGCAGATGGTACCATCACCATACACTCAAACAGCCGATCTTATCTTTAATTTAAAGCGCCCTGACTTCACCACTGCAAAACGTATGGTTGAAGCGATCAATCACACAGTTGGTCCTAACACCGCGATGTCACTCGATGCAGCTTCTGTCCGTGTTGGAGCTCCTAAAAATCTGTCACAACGCGTAAGCTATGTATCGCTACTTGAAAATATAGAAGTCAAACCAGGTAAAGCCGCGGCTAAGATTATTGTAAACTCGCGCACAGGTACGATTGTTATTGGGCAACATGTGTCTGTGTCACCCGCAGCTATCACCCATGGTAGCTTGACCGTAACAATTTCAGAAAACCCAACGGTTAGCCAGCCCAATAGCTTCGCAGCAGGAGAAACGGTTACAACGGATCAATCTTCAGTAAATGTTGAACAAGAAAATAATCGCGCCTTCTTGTTCTCACCAGGTAATTCATTACGTGATATCGTCCAAGCTGTTAATGCGGTAGGCGCAGCGCCTGGTGATCTCGTTGCCATCTTGGAAGCACTCAAGCAGGTGGGTGCACTGAACGCTGAACTGATCGTGATATAGGAGCAGTAATGTCCGAAGTTAATCAGACAGCCGTATTCACAGATTTTAACTCATTCACTGAGATGAGGGCAGGCGCACGCAAGAATTCCGATGAGACAATCGAGAAGGTCGCTAAACAGTTTGAAGGTATCTTCTTACAAATGGCGCTACAGAGTATGCGCAAGGCAAATGAAGCATTCAAAACCGATGGTTTCTTTAATAGTGATAGCACAGAATTTTACAATAGTATGTATGATCAACAACTCTCGTTAACACTCGCGCAAAATAAGAGTGTCGGACTAGCAGACGTATTGGTTAGACAGTTAAGTAATCAACATGTTCCAAGCGCAGCGATAAGCTCAGATAAAGCCATCACCTCATACAATAAAGTCGCCGAGGCAAAAGATCATGGCTAATATCGAATTTCTCGCACTTAATGCACTACAGTTTTATCAACGTGCGATTCAAACAAGCGGTCACAATATCGCCAACTCAGCGAATCCGAATTTTAGCAGGCAAATGGTCTCTGTTGCCACATTACCGCCAGAGCGATTAGGTAATAACTATTTCGGTTTGGGCGGAACGATATCAAGTGTTGATCGTTTAGTCGATGATTATCTAACAAAAACTATTTTTGCCAACGAGTCAGAAGTAGGGCGCGCTTCAAGCTTCGTAAACTTAGCGAGCACACTCGAAAAATCAGTTGCGAACTCTGAAACCAGTATCGCGGCAAGCCTACAAAGTACCTTCTCAGCCTTACAAGAGGTTGTTGAATCACCTGACTACACACCAAGCCGTAGTGCATTGATGAGTGAATTGAATGTTTTAGTCGGTAGAATGCAAACAACTGATGCTGAATTCATGAAAATACATAACAGAATCAATCAGCAGTTAGAATTAATGGCAAAAGAAATTAACACTATTGCGAGCTCGATTGCGAGCGTTAACGCGCAGCTCTTAGAGGATGATATCGCACCACCTGATTTGCTCGATAGACGTGATGCACTCGTTAAAGATCTTGCCCAGTATATGGATATTACGGTCATTGAACGTGAGAGTGGTGCCGTCGATATATCTATTGGTCAAGGTGATAGCTTAGTACTCGGCGCAACGACGCTTACGCTTTCAGCAGCTCGTAGCAGAACAGACGCTACCAATTTCGATATGAGTATTAATAACAATGGCGTTTTGAACGTTATCAACAATAGTATCGAAGGTGGGCAGCTCGGTGGTATGATCCAGTTTCGCGAGAAGATTCTTATGCCTGCGCGCAGTATGGTTGGATTGATCGCCCTAGGTCTCTCAGAGCAAATGAACACACAGCACCAACTTGGGATGGATGCCCAAGATAATCTTGGTAAGCTCATGTTCAAAGACTATAACTCAACAGCAGCGATGCAAAATCGTGTCTTAGTCAATAGCCAGAATGGGGGTACTGCCCAGTTTAGTATTAATATTGATGATACGAATCAGTTAGTGAATTCTGAATATAAAATGATTGTCACAGCAGGGCCTAACTATTCAGTGATAAGACAAAGTGATGGTCAAACTACAACGTTTGCTGGTATGCCACAAACGATTGATGGTTTCACCATATCGTTAGACTCAGGTGCTGTGAGTGTCGGTGATACATTTATCTTGGCACCGACAAGGCTCGGAGCCCAAGCGCTGGAGCTAAATATCAGTCAAGCAGACGAGATTGCTTCAGCATCACCGATTAGAACACTAACTTCAACCAATAATATAGGCGCAGGACGTATTTCAAAAGGTGAGGTTGTTGATGTTACAACTGCTGATTTTACAACGACACCTAAAGCGTTAACACCACCGATACGGGTGGAGTTTTTAAGCGCTACAACGTATCAACTTGTTAATGTTACAACGAGTGCTGTCATAGAGGGCCCCATTGCCTTCACGCCAGGTAGTTCCAATGCAGTATTTCCAACACCTGGTACATATGACCCTGGTTACAGAGTAGATCTTGAAGGTGTACCATCTACAGGTGACACATTCACTATTGAGTATAACTCAGGCGGGAAAGCAGATAACCGTAATATACTTAAGCTTGCCGAAACACAGACAAATCTTAAGCTATTAAACGGTACAGCCACCTTACAAGACGGCTATGCGAATCTCGTAGCCGACATCGGTATTCAAACAGCACAAGGTAAAGTTAACCTAGATGCAGCAAATGTACTGCAACAAGATACGCTGGCACAACGCGAAGTAAAATCTGGAGTTAACTTAACCGAAGAGGGCGTTAATTTGCTCAGGTATCAGCAAGCCTACCAAGCAGCGAGTCAGTTAATCAGTGTCTCGCAAAGGCTTTATGATTCATTATTTAGTGTATTGCGGTAAGAGGTTATTATGCGTATTTCATCAGGGCTTATCTTTAATCAAGGCACCAATAACATCACTAATCAAGAAAGTAAACTTTATGATACTTTTAACCAGATATCATCGGGTAAAAAGATTACGGTACCGTCTGATGATCCACTTAACATTGCCCAAGTGGTTTTGTTACGTCAAGAACACACGCGACTCGAGCGATTCACGGAAAATGCAACGCGCGCAGATGGTCGTTTAAAGCTAGCTGAAAGCACCATCGGTAACGTTAACGATGTATTAAGACGTGTCCGAGAGTTAGAGCTGCAAGCCGCTAACTCGACGTTATCGCAGCAGGATAGGGACGCTATCGTTAGTGAATTAGACGAGCGCCTCAATCAATTGCTCAGTCTTGCCAATCAACAGGATACATCAGGTAATTATATTTTTAGTGGCTATCAAAGTCGCGGTAAGGCATACGTCATCGACTCAGCAGGTAACTATGTTTATAATGGTGATGACGGTGCGCGCAAGCTAGAAGTGGCTTCTGGTTTATATGTCGATATCTCAGACTCAGGTTTTGATCTGTTCGAAAATATCCGTCAGGGTAATGGCACATTCAAGATAACCGCAAATCCTGCAAACACTGGCACAGCAGTTTCCGATGCCGGTAGTGTTATCGACACCAGTGCCTATGTGCAAGACACGTATACAGTGACATTCGTTACGAACAGCAGCGGTGAGCTCGCTTATCAAGTCGTCGGCGCTACATCGGGACAACTGGTACCCGCCTTGCCAGCCATTATTCCTGATGACGCACCAGCCTATCAATCAGGTCAAGCTATGACTTTCAATGGCATCGAAATGACGCTTAAAGGTGATCCTGATGTCGGTGATATCTTCACAGTCGAGCCAAGTCGCAGCCAAAACATTTTCACAACCGTACAACAGGCTATCACAACGATTAAAACAGCCGGCAAAACACCGACTGAACAAGCTGCAGCACGTAATAAGTTGTATCAAGCAATGGCAGGCCTTGATGTAGGTATGCAAACCTTGACAGATAATCGTACAAAGATTGGTGCGCGCATGCAAATTCTCGATAAAGCGCAAGATATAAATCAAGATCTAAATTTGCAGACAAGCTCGCTACTCTCATCAATTGAAAACCTCGACCAAGAAGCGCTTACTGAAGCCATGACGCGTTTTAAGGCTCAGACTATCGCGCTAGAAGCAGCTCAGCAGAGCTTTATACATATTCAGAACTTGAATATCTTCAATTATCTCTAGGCCGTGCTTTACTTAATGAGTGACATACTCGCCCCCTCAGATAGCCTAGGAATTAACTTCTCCTCACGCATCACAGGCACAAAGTGAAGAGCTGATTGTGTATTAATTAAGATCGGTATTTTTGGATCATCTAATAATTGCTCTAGGCGATCTTCCGGTATAGACTTGTAATCGTCAATAGTTACCAAATGATAAGAAGGGATATCATCACCCGACTCGGGATCTTGAAGCACTTCGATAACCAGTATGCCACGAAGTTCTAGTTTTCTACATAACATAATGCCTTCTACCCCGGGTCGCCCCCATATAGGCGATCTATTATGAAATAGGGCACGACACTCATCGGCTGTATATTGAATAAAACTATACGTTTCCTCTGAACAAAGGTCATCTCTACCATCTATTGAATTCCAGTAATCAACGAGTCCTGTATTCTTGTTGTAAAATTCAAAACAGAGATCGCGTAACATTTTAGTCTCATTGAGTGTTGTATCATTCAAAATATTAGCCCACTGTGCTAGTGCGTCGAAGAAGCAGTCGCCATCATCTGCAGCTTTACCAAGCGTTACAGGTCTTGGTAAACAAGTTTTTAAAAGCTGTTTGACTCGATTTTCCATCTTCAGTCCTGTTCTCGATACACCAGGTACTTTACTGATTAGCTTTTTAAACATACTAGATGAGGTTATCGATGAGCGACGTTCATTACGTTTTGTTGTGGCACACAATCTTTCCACCTTAGGTTTAGAGTCACATGCTGGCTCTTTTCCTTTATTATTCTTCATTGAGGTGCCTAAGTCTTTCATTTTGGGTTTGGTGTCACATACGACTTCTTTTTCTTTGTCATCTTTTTTAGGTATACCTATATCTCTTTTCATATCGGGATAAAGTCTAGCCATGATATTGTCAGTGGTGATACCTCGTCGTAGTTTTAGCAAAGCGTATGGCTTACCATATTGAGCGTGTAAAAAAATAGGTTCACTTCTAAACTCGTTGAGAGGGTGGTCACAGTTTATAATACGCCCGGCGCTATCGATAAGAAAGATAGGGTGCTGCGTTATGGTTGAAAGTAGTAACGCTTCAAATGCACCGCCTAAACCTTTGCCCCTGATAAACGCAAGTCGCACATCAAGTCGTTTTATAGTTGCTATATGACTCTTGATACACTCACGCACAATATCACTTGTTGGATTATAGTCGTGACTCCTACATTCTTTTATAGCCTCAAGCAAGCTTGCCGACCTGTCACGAAGAGTTTGTTTTTTAATGTCTGTCATTGCGGCAACAATTCCATACAAGCTTTGGCATGGCTCACCCTTGGTATAGTGACGAGGATCTGAGAAGAATTCACTCATAGGCAACGCTTTAACTTCTTCATAGCCAAAAATATGCTTTAAATAAGCCTCTTGAGCCTCAGAGAGAGGGTTTTGACCAAATGCTTTAAGCCATGTCTCGCGTGTATATTCTCGTACAATTGCCTTATAATCGCGAAGCATTATTGACGTGAGTGCTTGATGTAAAAGACGTATAATCGGTTCATCCAAAGCGATTTTCGATTGCTGATACAGTTCAATGGTGCGCATTAATATAAAACGCATGTCTTGTTTGACT
>Ga0180433_10002308_pt1 | contig 29677 bp, 21 predicted proteins | sample SS_ome_8_FD_132980 | JGI IMG/M metagenome (GOLD analysis project Ga0180433, IMG submission 132980) | Hypersaline lake sediment archaeal communities from the Salton Sea, California, USA - SS_1_D_1 metaG | ecosystem: Environmental > Aquatic > Non-marine Saline and Alkaline > Hypersaline >... | reverse complement strand
TGAAAAAGATCGCCGTTAGCGTCTGGGATTGCTCAAACGGGCAGTCGTCAGGAACTTCAGACTCCCATATGAATCCGTTGTCAGCGTCAGTCGGTGTGCTCTTGTCGCTGGCCGTTGAAACGCTGACCGTTATGAGTCCGAACATTAAGCACAATAGTCGAAGTCGTATCATTGGGTATTCCTTTCTATGCGGACAGTGTTGATCTTACATTGCCAGGTTCTTGGCCCTGTACCAGGCTCGGTACAAGGCTGCAAGAACCGTGCAAGCAATGCCAACCGTTCGCAAGGCGAACGGTAAATGTCTATGGTGGCTCTTTGGCCAAGGGCCAAATCGCCACTCAGGGCTGAATCCGTGTCAATCAATCTGAGCAAATCTGAGAAATCTGAAGATATTTTTCTTCTACAGCGGTTTTATCTCGAAGCGGTCCAGGTCGACCTCGCCGTTGCTCATCAACACGTATGCCGCGTTCGATTCGCTGGTCGGGCCGGTATTGTAAAGGCCCTCGCGGCTTCTTTCGAACTCGGTTACCGGCTCGTCGCCGTTGAGACCGTAGAATAACCGCCAGCGGAAGTCCGACTCGTCATAAACGTACCTGATCTTAGCGGACCTGGGCGGAGAATCAAGCGGCACGCTCCCGAATGCCCTCGACATGATCTGGTCCTGCTTTATCCATACGAACATTGTCGTGCCGTGCTCGCTGATAGAGTCGCGAAAGCCCAGAGTAATTCCTTCGCTGATTCTCGGGCCCTGGTCGTTATAGCGGATATCCGAAAACTCGAAGACGGCCTCAAAGGAACCGGTCCCCACCCGCCGGTTAATCCCGTTGTAGTGCGAGCCGCTGGCGATGGTGAATTGACCCCTGCCATTGAAGCTGGCGACGGGGCCCTTGTAGTCGTGCCAGTCGTCGAGGTCGAAATCCGGGCCCGTAAAGGTCTCAACCGCGGCCTTCACCCGCATCGGCTCGTCGGCCGGAGGGGGCGGCGCAGTGGTGAGCCATTTGAGGTTGAAGGCGTAGTGGTTGCGGCTGGAAATGACGTGTATGAGACCGTCGAGACCTTGGCAGGCGGCGATGTAGCCGCGGTACTCTGCGCTTCGCGAGCTCAAGGCGATCGCGGCACCGTCGGTGCACTCTATTGTCGTCGCGGGACCGTCGTGCGTTATCAGCCGCCTGTAGGGCCAGGTCTTCCCGTCGTCCATCGACAGCGCCGCGTACATGCCGCGGATCTCTCGCTGTTGTCCGGAGCTGTCGGTTATGATCATGCCGCGGCCCTGCTCGTGGGTGGTTGAGGACATAAAAAGGTAACCTTCTCGAAGCCGCATCAGGGCAAGACGCCGGCCGCCGCCGACGGTGTGGAACGGACTGGCAATGCACTCGTTGAATGTCTTTCCCCCGTCCTCGGATATGCATATGGGCAGGTTGCCGTCGACTTCGTGGCCGCGGGGCATTGCGAAGAGCCTTCCGTCGGCAAGCTGCGTGACCCCTGTGTGTATGCCGGGTATGTCACCGCCTGGGTTGAACCAGGAAAGGCCGTCGTCCTTGCTCATCCAGAGTGTGTTCGGCCCGTCGATCGCGAAGCATATCGTGCCGTCGTTCATCCTGAATACCGGCTCGCTGGGCAGGTGGTTCCTGCCGAACTCGCCGGTAACGAAACGTGGGCCCGACCAGGTTCTCCCGCTGTCGGCGCTTGTCCGCATCACGATCGCCGAGTGTTTGCGGCTCTTGGCCGCCGCAACACCGGTGAAGTAGAAGAGCTGCCGCGTCTTGTCGTCGTACCAGAGGGCGGGCGCGTGGTTGTTGCGATCGGGTACGTAGAAATACAGGTCGGCCTGCTCCCATTCGCTGCTTCCGTAACGCAGGCGGCTGGCCGCCTGGCCGAGCTCCCGGCCGTGCTCGTCGCAGCAGGAGTACCAGATCGTCAGCAAATCCCCGTTCGGGCACTCGGCGATGCCCGGGTCGTGGTTGTGACATTGCCAGGTAGGCCCTTCGGTCCCCCGAGGTATGTTGACGAATCGAAGGGGACCGAGAAAATAGGGCACCTCAGGGTCGGGGCCCTTTTCCACGACGGCCGGATCACGGTCGATGACGTTTTTCTGGTGGCGGAAGACCGGCCGCTTCAGGGGCTTTGTCTTCGGCATATCGCCGATGACCACCCGAAAGCCCGTAACCCAGTTGCGCGATTCGGGTATCATACCCATGCGATTGGCGCTTCGAAGGTAATACACGTCGGCGCCGTGACTTCCGCCGCGGGTGACGCGGAACTCGCCGTGCTCGTAGCCGACAGGATCCTTTTGCTTGCCTTTCTTGTAAGGGCCGTACCAGTCGCTTGTGATCTCCTCGAGGTTGCCGTGCATGTCGTAGATTCCCCAGGCGTTGGGGACAGTCTGGCCGACGGTCAGGTCGCGGGGTTGCAGGGTTCCGCCTCCCAAATGCGGCTTGTTCGGAAAGTCCTCTGGCAGCATGTCGCCGGTGTTGAAGTGCGTTTCGGTGCCGGCGCGGCATGCGTACTCCCACTCGGCCTCGGTGGGAAGCCGGTAAGGTAAATCCTCCTTGTCGCTGAGCCAGTCGCAGAAGGCCGCCGCGTCGTACCAGTTCACGAAACAGACCGCCTCGTCATCGTTCTTGGAAAAGCCGTTCTTACCGCGGAGCTTCCTGTGATCCGGCCGGAAAAGCTCGTACTGGTAGTTGGTGATCTCGGTGACGGCGACGTAGAAGGGTTTGGTTATTTTGACCTTGTGGACGGGATGCTCGTCGTAGTCTCCGTTGGCAAGGGAATCGAAAAGACCCCGCTCGCGGAATATCGGCAGAAGCTGTGACGGCAGGGGGGTCCGAATCTGGCCCATGCGGAAACTGCCAGGCTCGATGCGCACGAACTTCATGCCGAGGGAGTTTGTGTAGGTTTTGCCGCCGGGCATGCCGGCAACGGATGTGCCGGCAAGGATGATCGTGATGGCCGCGATCGCGATAGTCTTGCTCATTATTGTAGCTCCTTAATTCGACATTTCCCATATGCCTCCTCAAACACCATGACTTGGCCTCATACGAGACTCTAGGATACCGGCGAGCATGGTGAGTTGTCAAGAAAAGCTCACCCAGAGTACTCCCGCAGCGGATCCCGCTGAAAATCTAAGATTTCATACTCCTGCCCCCACCTTTAAGCCTGTTTTAGAACAGACCTTCCATGTCTGCACCCTCCTGAAACCCAAGTTTTTCCCTGGTCGTTCGTTAGCCAAGCGGTGGCAATGTCACTGCCAAGCTGAGCTGGCCAATTCGTTCAAGCATTTCATGGAACAATTCTTTCGGGACAGCCACCTCTGCCATCTGGAATATCAGAGCCTGCTTTCACTATAGTCGTTGAGCATCTTCATGAACTGTCTCAATAACACCGAAAGATCACGCTTGCCCCGGGCCGTTACCAGGTTGCCGTCCACCACGCAGGGCTGGGCCACGTATTTTGCGCCGCCCTGCTCAACGTCAAGAGCACACTTGGCAATGGTAGTGGCCCTGCGGCCCTCGATGGCTCCCGATGCACTTAGGATCTCTATACCGTGGCACAGTGCGGCGACCGGCTTGTCCGCCTCAAAAAACCGCTGCGTGATGCGAAGAAGATCCTTATCGTAGCGAAGGTATTCCGGCGCCCGCCCGCCGGAGACATAAAGCCCGGCGTATTCGTCCACGTCCACGTCGCGGAAGGCCACTTCGGCTTTCAGGTGGTAGCCGGCCAGCTCACGGGTGATATCCCAAGGCGGGTCGGAACCCGGTGGAATCTCGTGTATCACCAAGTGGTAGTGGCGCGTCTCGGGACCGGCGACCACCACCTCATAACCGTCCTCCGCTATGCGGTGATACGCGTACAATGTATCCAGTACTTCCGAGCCGTCTCCGATCGGAAGAAGCACCTTGCCCGCGGAGATGTTCTTGCCGCCGCGGATCGGAATCAGAACGACGTTGCGATACTCCATGCGGGCCCCCTCCGATTGTATGCATATTTTGCCCGGCGTTTCCCAGCAATCGGTGGCGGTATTCTGAACAAGACCGTTCACTTTCAGTTCCAGTTTCTTTCCATCCACACTGATTTCGTAAGTATTCCACTGCCCGATGGGCCTTTCGTTCGACTTGTGCATCTTGAAGGTGTGCTTGCCCTCCGTGCGCTCGGCAGCGGTCCTCATGGGAAAGGCCTGCAGGTTCCAGATGTCACCCACTTTCCCGTACAGCCCCTGGGCCTTCATGCAGCGGGGCCATATCATGTCCTCTCCCACCTGCCTTAAAAGCACCCCGCTGTTGCCTTCGGTCAGATGGCGAAACTGCAGACGGAGAACGTAGTTCACATAATCCTCGGTGGTGCGTATGTAACCCCGCGGGTTGCCCTGGTTTACCATCACCTTGTCTTCGACCGACCAGATTTCTCTCAGCGCGTCAGGATAGAAAGTCCATCCCTCGAAATCCTCACCGTTGAACAGCAGCTCCGCCTCGCCGAAATGATCGGGAAGGTGCTTGATGCGAATATCCTTGTACTGCACGACCATGGGCGGCCCGGTGTGAATCTGCAGCGCCAGCACCCCCTCCATGGACCGGCCCTTGGGATCGCGGTCAATCATCTCAATTGTCTGGAAACCGTTAAGAATGTGGATCAGATGATTGCCCCTCGCTATTATCGTATATTCGTTCCACTGCTTTTGCCGGTAGTAGCCCGCAGCGATCAAATCCTGCTTGTCGGCCACCCGGCCCACAACCGTCTTGTCGCCGTGCCGGTCGATAAGTGCAAATTCCCCCACGTAGGCCATTCGGCCCCGCCCGCGCTCGTCGTAGAGGAATCCGACCTGGCCCTGCTTATTGCACACTTCGGCCTGGTAGCCGGATACGCTCCAGTTGCCCAGGTCCCTGCTGCGGTACTGTATGCCGGAGTTGCCGTTTTGAATGCGAAACTTTATCTTGAGTACGAAATTGCGAACGGTTCCCCCCCGCCAGATGCAGAAGGTGTTTGCTTTCGCCGGGTTTCCCTCCGTGGTCCGGCCCTGGATCGCGCCGTCCCTGACCGACCACAATCTGGGATCGCCGTCCCAGCCGGACAAATCCCTGCCGTTGAAAATGCTCGTGAAGCCCTGCGCCGTGCCGCAGTCCGCAAGGGGATGCTCTTGCGCCAGGGCTGGGGCAGTGCCGAGGCCGACGACCAACGCTGCGGCCACCAGAAGGTCTGTTTTTCGGACTTTAGTGCACATGTGTTTTCTCCTGTTTCGATCCGTACCGTACCGCTGATTATCCGCCGACGATGGAACAACCCGTCGCCCGGGTGTCAACGCTCATGCAAAACTCAAGTCGGTCAGAGGTGTTTTCAATTCGTCAACGTACCGTTGCCCGGATGGAGCCATGGGTATAATAGCGCCGGCCTTCACCAGAATGGGCACCTTTGTAAGATCGGCCTCATAGGTGATTGTCCGGCCGCCCTCATACGCGGTGTCGTATTTTTCGGTGCAAGCGGGCGGGATGCCGGGGGACTCCCAGAAAATCACGTGGCAGTTCATGCCGTGCAGCCGCTGTATCAGTTTGTCGACGGCGCCGAAACCACCCCAGCCGTCGTCAGGCCAGTTCAGCTGCTGGCTCGCCCAGATTCCCTGGCCGCAGTTTCTCGCGTGCACTCTTACGCTGTCCAGAGGCCAATCCTGCTTGCGGCGCGCTTCAGTAACGTCATCGACGGTGCTTTTCTGTCCTTTTTGTCTGCTCCATTTGCTGGCGTGCAGGCCCAAGGCATAATCCCACAACCGCGGCGTATCTTTTCATATATATTTGCGTCTTTTCTACGGGCAAGTACCGCCAAAGCGCCGAAGATCAAGGTAGTAGGGTCCGAGATTTCCCATTTAAACCGCGAAAACGCATAGCTCCGCACCTTTCTGATGAACAAGATACTCATAAACAAGGGAATATGTCAATAAAATTCCTCACCCAGAGTACTTCCGCTGCGGATCCCGCTGAAAAGCTAAGATTTCATACTCCTGACCCACCTTTAAGCCTGTTTTCGAACAGACCTTCCATGTCTATGCCCTCCTTGTCCATGAACCCTGTCTACACATGTGCCGGGAAGGTCTTTTAGAATGCCGAAATTCTTGGGTTGGGTTAGGATCTCTGTTTCAAATCTGCCCATGAGGCTTGTCGAGGCAGCTGTTCTCTCAACAGCTCTTCCTCCGGCAATCTGCCTCATGGCAGGGTCAACTGACAAGCGTTCAGCATCGTTTGTATCCTCATATTTGAAAATGAGAATTTGGTTGAGTATATTCCATAGGCTCTATACTATAAAATTAGTGTATCAAGCGCGAGGTTTAAATGGGAAATTTGGGATAAAAGTAAGCATTTTGCCGAAGGTTTCTTTTTGTTGTTTTTTTGCCTCCCAAAAAAATCGGACAAAACAAAAAAGATTTGACTTGTTGATAGATGGTGATTAAGGTTATGAGTTGCCCTAAAGATAATTTACTTTTTTAAGAAGGAGCAGTATATGGCAAAAGGGACTATGGACGTAGTTAAACTGATTTTGAGACACGGGGAAAAGATCCCCAAGATTCAGAAACTACTTGGACAGAAGGAGAAACTGGAGGTTCGCATAAAGACTGCCCAAAAGGATCTCAAAACAGTGGATTCTGAACTGGACAGACTGATTTCAGCTACTTCAACCACTCGAAGAAGAAAGAAGAAGGCGAAGAGAGGCCGCCCGAAAGGCAAGGGCAGGGTCGGTCGCCCAAAGGGCAGGAAAAAGAAGGCAGGTAGACCGGCAAGGCCTACAGAAGGCAGGCTGCCGTATTTGATGGCTCAGGTCATGAGCAAGACGCAGCCCATGAAGGCCGGCGAGGTAATTGCCGCTCTTGGCAAAGCCGGCGAGAAGGTGAATCCAGCAACAGTAACATACAACCTGTCTAACTATCCCTATTTCAAGAACATCAGGGGCAAAGGTTTCACTTATGCCGGCCCTGCTGTGCCTGGACTGAAAAAGGCAAAGAAAGCCAGGAAGAAGTCCGCAAAGAGAAAGGCGACCAGGAAGAAGACGGCGAAGAAGGGGGGCAAGACGGCTGCTTCCAGTCCAGCTGCCGCAGCTCCAGAAGGGCAGTCCGGATAGTCGGAATCTTTAATCAGACTACATTCGCAGAAAGCCCGGTTTTTCCAGGAGGGAGTTACCGGGCTTTTTGTTTTGCCGTAGTCCGGCATACTCCGGACATACGCAGTTTCATCTCTACCCAAGAACAACTACTCGAAGGAGCAGGAAGAAGACAGTGAAAAAACGGCGAAGAAAGCTATCCAGGCAGCGGCTCCATGTCCGGAACCGGCAGCTCCGAAAGGGCCGGATACTAAATCTCGATAATATAAAACTCGCGGAAAATCATATCTATGAACAAACTTGGATAAGGATGCAAGAAGCAGTAGATGGAACAGAATTTCTTGACCAGGCGATATGCTCTTTGCTATAAGTGATGATGTTTAAACAAGTTACTAATGCTTTTTCAGTGGAGATGGTAAATGTCAGTTATAGTTATGCTTAGTATTCTATGCCCGGCTGTAACTATTGCAGCGCAGCAAGGTTCCCCTCGGTCATCCGTGTCGGAGATGTTTGTAAATTCTCTAGGCATCAAGATGGTAAGGGTCCCCGCCGGCGAATTTGCAATGGGCTGCCAGAATCCGACTCCATTTGCCGAGCTCAAAAGGAACTTTGAGAAAGACCGGTATGAATATCTTACCGATGGTGACTGGGACGAGCATCCGGTTCATAAGGTTGTGATCAGCCGATCTTTCTACATTTCCGAAACGGAGGTTACCGTGTCCCAGTTCAGGGATTTCAGAGCGGATTTCCAGGGTATTGATGAATACGAGCCTTATGTTGCCAATGTAAGCTGGGATGAGGCGGTCGCCTTTTGCGACTGGCTAAGCAAAAAGGAAGGCGAAGAATACCGCCTGCCGACTGAAGCCGAGTGGGAATATGCCTGCCGAGCCGGCACAAAGACGCTGTTCTGGTCCGGTGATAAGCCGCCGAAGCCCGGTACACCGAATCCCTGGGGTTTGAAGAATATGCATAGCCCACCGGGAGAATGGTGCACAGATTGGCATGGTCTTTATCCCGACACCGATCAGGTTGATCCTGTCGGGCCGGCCCACGGCACCGCAAAAGTCATCCGCGGGGCGGGACTCGATCAGACGGACCAGCCTTTTTACAGACGTTCCGCCAACCGCGCCGGGTTTGTACCTTATTTTCCGTCCTCAAAAAGGGGCATAACCGGAGATGCTGCTGTGCCCGGGCGGATACCTGTCGGATTCAGAATAGTCCTTGCGGAGATGCCAAGAACAAGAACTTTGCAATACAAAAAACCATTTGTACAGCAATGCATCAGCCAGGACCACCGCTTTGCGATGCGCGCTCCCGCCTCGGCGGAACCGTATTTTAGAAAAAGACCGCTGCATCCCGTGCCGCCTGAGAACATCCCCGTAGCCAACCGCCGCCGGGCGATGCTTCTGGCGGGCCTGCATCCGGGCCTGCAGGATCACCAGCACAGCCCGGGAATGGCTATCTGTTCCAACGGGGACGTCCTCGCTGTTTATTACAGTGCCGACCATCAAAATGAAACAGCTCCGGAAGTGGGGCTGATCATGTCAAGGTTGCGGTTCGGGACCGATGAATGGGACATGCCCGATATGTTTCTCGACCTTCTTGATTCAAACGATCATGCCCCGCTGTTGTGGAACGACAACGGCATAATAAATGTAATCTGGGGTGGAGGCGGGCAGGGATTGCCTTTCAAATGGTGCTCTTCCTCAGACAATGGAGCCACATTCGGCAAAATCAGATTTCCGGTTATTGCAGGAAAAGGCAAAGCAGGCGACGCTCAGCCTGTTAACAGCGCTTTCCGTGATAAGCAAGGAACCATGTACTTCGGCTGTGACGCAGGCTCCACCATGCTCTGGGCAAGCAGTGATAACGGTAAAACGTGGTTCGATACAGGCGGAAGAACCGGTGCACGTCATACGTCTTTTGCGATACTCAACGACGGTGCGATTATAGGCATGGGAGGCAAAAACGACGCTGCCGAGGGGTTTAATCCCAAGTCGATCTCCAGTGACGGGGGCAAAACGTGGCGAATCAGCGGTTCCGGTTTCCCATGTCTCAGTTCCAATCAGCGGCCCAGCCTGATAAAACTGTCGGGAGGGAGACTCCTTTTCGCCACTGATTTTCAAAACAAATGGGCCGACGCAGACCAGGTTGATCCGACACAACAAGGAGCATGGCTGGCTTACTCCGAAGATGCGGGTGAAACCTGGATAATCAAAAGGCTTCCCGGCGCACAGCCTCATGAACAAGCCCATGTTGCCAGAAGAGCCGGCGGTGCTACTACCATCGGTTATTCGGTTCTAAGACAAGGGCCCAACGGACTCATCCACCTGATAACATCAGTGACGCATCCCGACCTTCATTTTACATTCAACGAGACCTGGCTTGAGCAGCCCCCGCAGGATGACCCGGAGGTTTTGCCGGATGAGCCGGCTGCCACGAAGATCAATCAGGTGCGCCAGTATATTCAGCGATATCCCAGCGGAAAGATCAGAGCCCTTTGCCGCGGGGGTCTCGCCGATAACGGCCGGTACCTGCTGCACGGCACTCAGTTATGGTTCTACGAAACCGGCCAACGGCATTGGCAGGTCACTTATGACAAAGGAAGAAAAATCGGTGGCGAAACATTGTACCTGCCGGGCAGGAAAGAGCGAAAAGCATGGACGTGGAAGCATAATAAAGACGGTAGCGGCGTCTGGACTCACTACTGGCCGAACGGCAGGAAAAAATCCGAATCAACCTGGCGGGAGTTTAAATGTGAAGGAATCGCTCGAACTTGGAACCGCGACGGAAAGCTGACTGATCAGCTGGAGTTCAAAAACGGGATGCCGGCTGACAGCCCGCCCCTTTTCAAAGTCACCGGAGTCGACTATCCATAATTTCGAAACGAAGAAAGCAGATGCCGGGAATCGCTGTTGCAATATCAATGATCATTTCTGATCGTCGACCGCGGCAAAGGCGGACAGCAGCGGAATTTCCTTGGGGCTACGGCGCAATATGTTGACTTCGATTTAGCAAAGGAGGCGAAAAAAATCGGGCCTTCGTTTAAGCGCAGCATCGTTTCCATCATGCCTCCGCCGATACCGGTAAAGCAGCTTTTGGTAAACTTCACTTTTGTCCCAGTTCTCCGAGCCGTAGCGCAGCCTGCTGCAGGCATAAACCATTTCGCGGTCACCCTCCGTTATAGTGGAGAAATGTATCGCGAGCAGATCACCGTTCGGGCATTGGGTAATGTCGGGATTATGATTGTGGTAGTAAAACAGGGGGCCCGTTGCATCGGATGGAATGTTGACATAGGTTCGAATCTTCAAAAATGGCTTCGTCAGGGCGGGTCCCTTGCTTATGCTTGCCGGTATTTTTTGCACCACATTTTGTTGATAAGGCGCTTTGACCGGCGGCAGCGGTTGTTTTTTCGGCATAGCACCGATTACCACCCTGAATCCGATCAGAGGGCTTTTGTCGTCGCTGATAGTACCGGAACGATTTGCCGAGCATTTGTAGAATGCCGTTGCACCATCATTGCCGCCGCGTGTTACCCTGAATGTTCCTGTACTTCTTCCGATCGAGTTGGTGTATTCTGGGCCTGTCGGAAGTTTGGCGGCTAAGGCTGCGGAAGGGAAGAAGATCGCTAAAACTGCCAATAACCGGGATACCGCCTTTAACGGCATAACTTCCACCGAAAAATCAGCTCTTGTCATGGGCGAGGCCGGCTGATGGCGGCTGGAAGCCAACCCAAAACTTCATAGGTTGCAAATGGTCGTTTTCTCATGGAGCCGAACTGCAAAGCCCGATGTCATCGAGGTAAATATTGCCTACCCCGACTGCGGAGGCGGCATCGGGGTCGCCCAGACCCACAGTGAGCTTGCTTACCTTTGTCAAGTCCGCCCCGGAAAGGCCGCCGAACTCAACCCTCCATGCCTGCCACGATTCGCTGGTTAGGTCCGGGTTGTGGTCAGCCGCTGCCTCCGCTCCCAGGGAGTCCTCCACGGCCAGGTACATCCGGTCCGAAGTATTGCCTATTCTGCCGCGGAAATACAGGACCAGGCCGGTTCTATCGCCGGCAGTCCAGTCCTGGGGACTGTCGAACTGGTGTACGGCCGCCGAGTACTTGTACAGCAAGATATTGTTATACTCCATCTCCAGCGATTTGAAGCCAACGCCGTGGCTTATCGCGGACAAGCTGACAAAACCTGCGCCACCCCCTTCACCCTGCCATTGGCCGAGCAGCTGGGCTGTGTCACCATAAGACTCAAAGTCATCGATCACATCACACGGCGCCGCAGAGGGGCAAGGTTCGAGCCATTGGTTTGCGAACAAGGCGAAATCAAAGTTATTGATGTTCCCGTCCTCGTTCATGTCGGCGGTATTCTCCGGGACATTCTGCTTGGGCCACTCTCTGGTCATAACGGCGAGATCAACACCGTTGATTTGCCGATTGTCGGTAAAGTCACCCGGGCACGAACTGGTTTCGAGCGACCGAAGTACCATCCGGTTATAAACGCGTTTATTGCGCATATATATGGCTAAAACATCAACCATCTGGGGCTGACCACTGCCGGAGTTGTCGGTGGCGGATTGAGTACGGCCGTTTAGTGTTATGGATATTTCTATGCTGCTGGAGCTGAGCCGCTCGTATCTGATCCGGAAGAAGGAATACTCTCCGGGATCAAGCTCAAAGCCGTCAATGTAATCACCGAAGAAACCGGTGTTCGTGCTCAAGCCCAGGTCATCCCAAGCTTCGTCCTTTTTGACAAAATTGCCGGTCTTGTGGACCTCCCCGGTGCAATCTTCCCACCGGTTGGGGCCGCTTACCATGTTCGGGCCGAAACGGAAGTTGTAACCTCTGTAGCCGCTATAATCGCCTGTATCTCCCGAAAACGGATACTGTCCGTTGGATTGGTACATCCCAATGCGGAAATCAGCGGCGCCGGAGATGCAGGTTATGTCGCCGTCGTAACACCCGTCGGGACAGGCGAAACAATCGGCGCAATCATGGGCACCGTCGGTCATCCACATATATTCCAACTCCACCACATCACCGACCTGGCTGAGTCGCTGCTCCGGTATGCGGGTAAAGATGCCAGAATCGCCTTCCGGGTCCCACTCCAAATCCCCATCGTTATTTACAAAAGGCCTGGCCGAGGCTGAGTTATAGAACCAATACTGCCCGTCCCAAAATATCCTGTCCTCGTTATCTATGATACTGTAGGTGTGCAGGTAGTTGGGGCCGAAACCGGCGTTGATGGGGTCAAACAGCATCAAGACAATCGTGTCCCGTCCTTCGGCCTGAATATCATCAACGATATCAACAGGAATATTTTGAACTGTCTCAGGAGTGCTGAAGCTGATTGTGCCGTCGGCGATGTTGTAATCCGAACCGGGGTCCGCCGACCCGCCGACGACGGCGTAATCAACCGTAACAGTTTGATCTCCGGCATGCGACATGCTCAACTCCAGCTGGGACTGGCCTACATCCTCGCTTCCGAGGCTGGCGGCCTGGCTGAAGCCTACCTTCGGCTGTGAATCTGAAATCACATAGGTGTTTTCAGCCAATCCCAGCACCGAACCCGACGGATCGGACAGGCTCAGAATTATAGTTTCATCAGGTTCCTGGTTATCGTCCTTAATGATTTCAATTTCTATATTCTTCAGGGTTTCACCGGTGGCGAAGGTCAGCGTACCCGCCGTAAGATTATAGTCCACCGCGGCGGTGGCTGTTCCACCGGCCACAGCATAGTCTACTGTGTAGGTGGTGCCGGACTGCGGTTGGGAAACGATAACCGGAACCAGGGCAGGATTAATCGTTTCCATGCCGCCGGAAACCGTCGAGACAAAAGTGATAGTCGTAAGTTGACCTTCAGCAAGGACAAATCCGTTGAAATAAGCCTGGCACCCCTTGCAACCACTCAGCGGTGCCAGGTACCTGATCACCACATCCTCGGAACCCGCCAGAAAAACAAATACGGCCGGGTTATCCATTATGGCAGGGGCCTGAGCGATGGTGTCGGGCTGAGAAATCACCGTTGCCCCGGTAATTGTAACGCCGGGAATTGTGTAGACGTCTGCCCTCGTCCAGCAATGGTAGCTACGCAGCTCATAGGCCTTGCCGGGGGCCAAATTACTCAAGGTTAGAATAAAATCGGCATAGGGACTTGCAGTCTGGTCGTTGGCAAACACCAGATCTCTCCCCACATTTGCCAGTGTACCGGTTGCGCCGGGGTCGCGGCATTCACACGCTCCGGGCGCGCCGGTCTGAAGGATTACGTCGATTCCGGTCCCGCCCACGTTGTAATATGTTCCGCAGCCCGGAAGATCTATCCAGCCATCCTCAACCGCGCCACAAGCGCCGACGTCGCACTGCATGATGACGCCTTCAGGCAACGAACCTGCTGATATCCCGGTTACGGAGAACACGGCCGCGACAGCACAAAGGGCCAACAGATTTCTTCTGAAAGTCATAACACCGCTCCTTTGAACTATATCAATTTTGGTCTGCATCCGAGTTCATCCAAACCTTGAAACCCCTGTGACTCAAAATCCACGCGCTCCAGGGTTGTTGATACACAGCTGCATCTGCACAATTGCGTTTCGCCCGCGCCCTTGGGTTCGTTGGTACCCTCAACTCGCTATGTTGTATTTATACCATATTCCCCAGGGGTTTGCAACTCCTTTTTCTACCCGGCGATGATGCAGTTGTTGAATATTACTCAAAAAGAAAAGAAGCCATAGAAGTGATGTTCGAAATCCCGGATGACCGCAAAATTGCCGATAACAGGAGTGTTCCCCGATAGGGTTCAAAAGGTTCCTGCCAGCCATTGTTCGGCCAATCTGATACAGCCGCCACTGCGAGCCGCCGGTGTTGAACAGGTCCGCCGGGGCTCCTTCCCTGAAATACTGATATTGGAATTGGCGTCCGGCGTTGTCTTTGAGGCGTATCCAGAGGCTGCCGCCTTCGAAGGGACACATCGCCGTTGTCGTATTCACGGCGAAGTTGACATTGAGTAAGGCGGCGCTGGACAAATCCCACTGGGCGTCGAATGCTGCTGCGGCGGTTTATCCGCTTTCGATCTTGTCGGCTATCCGTTCCGCCGCCCGCACGAGGCGTCCGGCCAGGACCAGAAAATAGACCAGCGCTGTGACGGATATCAACGTGAAGCAGAGCGAAAGAACGGGGAAATCGTTGGCAAATTCATCCAGGCATTGCATATGGCTGTCTCCTAAAACCTGATTTTCCACATTTATGGTGCATATTTCAAGCCGTTTGCTTTTAAAACTCTCCGGCCCATGTTCGCAGGCCCCGCATTATCATCTCTATGGAGACGGTTCCGACAAAAAGCGCGGTGATTCGCCCCGTGATCTCGATGTACCTTTCAATCAGCGGCTCCCGGCGGGGACGGACGAAGTCGTGCACCGACTTGAGAAGCAGCATGATGGCCACGGAGATTATCACCGCGGCCAAAACCACCCCACATGCGGCAACGGGATCATGACGCTGGCCGATCACGACGCTTGCACTGATTGTGCCCGGACCGATGAGAACGGGCATGGCGATGGCGCCGGCGAGTTGGTCCGATTCACCCCGCAGCAGCTCGATTGCGGTAGGACCCTGAAAAACGAACTGAAGGCCGATGAGAAGAAATACCAGGCCCCCGAATATCTGGAACGACGCAAACTGCGCGTAGACCACGGCCGAGAAGATCGTGTCGCCGACAATGGCAAAACAGCAGAAAACCGCCCCGGCGATGAGTCCGGCCCTTATCAATACGCGGCGAAACTGTTTTTGCTCGAGCTTCTGCACCACGTCGACAAGGTATACGATGACCAGAAAGGGGTTCAGAAGAACCAGCAGTAATCCTGTTGATCTGAGTAAGTCCGTCATTTTACTCTTCCAGGAACAACTGTAGTTGACAATTGTAACGTACAACAGAGGCGGCGGCCAGTGCGACTTTTTTCTCAGACGGGCGTATCGTTTGAAACCGTCCTCGGAACAACGCATTAACGCCCGCCGGCCGAGTCGGCCATTGCCCCGGTGCGGTGCCGGTAGTATAATCCCTAGTCGCGGAAACGCACGCGGCGGCAGGAGGCTTTTGGAGTAACCGAGAAATGCAAGACGATCAATTCAAGCTGCTTGATCCCATCGGGGACGATATACACGACAAATTTCAGCAGCTGCTGGAAAAGGGCGAGTTCGACGGTATTCTGCAGCGGCTTCGGGAGGCGGCCGAGGAGCTGCCCGATAGTTATTCAGTCAGCTTCGATGTTCAGCTGAACGTCTACGACGCCGATAGGGACAGGTCCATGCAGTTGCTGGATACAGGCATGAACACGGACAAAGCCGATCAGTACAGAGTCTCAGCTGACACCGAACCCCAGAAGTACCTCGTTCACGGTCAGATGTGCATAGTGCCCGAAGACTACTGTCCGAAGTGCTGGGGGCAGTGGGCGTTCAAGCTGAAGAATATTCAATGCCCTGAGTGCGGTATCAGGCTGGGCAGGGAAATACGGCTGCTGATAGATGATGACGTGTGTCCGTGGTGCAAGGAGGGAAGTGTCTCAGTTGATAGTCCGAAGTGCGATAATTGCGATTACGAAGTGGATGAGCGGATGGTTGCATGGGGGTGAGCGGACAGGTTCGGCCTGAGGGCCAAGGCTGGAAAATTTGTTTATGGGTTTATTGTTCAGCCTTGTTAAGAGGCTATAATGTCAAAACCGTAATGCATCCGGCGCGCCGTCGGGCCAAGGAGCGGACGGGTCGGGGCCGAACCGGGAATAACGGCGGAAGCCGGTTCCAGGTGCTGCGGCAACCGGCCCGAACCGTCAGCCGAAAGCAGCCCGCATCCGACCGCAGACTGTATATTCCGATAGGGCATGGTAACCAATCAATTAAATCATATCACCGGCAAACAAAAGAGGCCGAGGTTGCGGGTCGTAATTCCGGCCTACCCAGCATTTAACATTTACAGCCGGATAGCAAGAAAGACCACCGCCCTGGGGCCGGTGTGTGTGGCCACTTGTGTTAAGGAAATGGGCGGCTGGGATGTAGAGGTTATAGACGAGAACAATTTCCGCAGATACGGACCTCGGAATGCTCTTGGCAAGGTGGATCACCGTTTTATTCAGGAACAGAGGCCGGCTGATGTGGTCGGTTTCTACGGCGGGTTGACCAGTATAGTTCCCCGACTTTATGAGGTGGCGGGGTTCTATAAGAGCGCCGGGGCGTTAACTATCGCCGGCGGGCAGCATTTCATCGGTCAAAATATCGAAGAAGCCTTATCGTCCGGCATCGATTACGTGGTCACCGGGGAGGGGGAAGAGACCATAAAGGAGCTTTTAGCCGCCCTTGTGCAAGGGCACCAGCCCGGCAGGGTAAGCGGGATCGCCTATCTTGAGGGGGGAAGGGTTGTCAACACCGCCCCGAGGCTGCCTCTGACGGATTTTGACAGACTGCCCCTGCCTGATTTCGGTTTGGTCAGATACGCTAAAATAAAGCTTTATCCCGTGGAGAGGATACGCGGCTGCGGCATGAACTGCGAGTTTTGCACGGTCAAGGGACGACCGCGAGCGGCAAGCGCGGCCAGACTGCTCGAACAGATAAGCAGGCTTGTTGAAACGGTGAACGCCAGGCAATTTTTCATTGTGGACGACCTTTTCGGCCAGCACAGGGCGCAGACCATGGAATTCTGCAAAATGCTCGCCGTTTACCAGAAACGCATAGGCAGGAGGCTGCATTTAACCGCGCAGATAAGGTTGGACAAGGCCAGGGACCATGAGCTTCTTGCGGCGATGCGGCAGGCGGGCATCACCACAGTGGCCATCGGATTCGAGTCCCCCATCGGCCGGGAGCTGGAGGTTATGAACAAGAACCTCAGGCCCGAGGACATGCTGTTCCTTGCGCGGGTGTTTCACCGTAATGGTTTCTGGGTGCATGGGATGTTCATATTCGGCTATCCCGCTCTGCCCGGCAAGGCCGTCAGAATATCCGCGCAGCAGCGAATCAAACTGTTTCGCAGGTTCATAAGAAAGGCCAAAATCGATACGCTCCAGGTATTGCTGCCCGTTCCCCTGCCGGGGACCGAACTGAGGAAACGGCTTGCCGCCGAAGGAAGGATATATCTCAAGGATGACGTCGGGTGGGAGTATTATGACGGGACTTTTCCGCTATTTAGACCCGATGAACCTCTCACCGCCGGGCAGATGCAAAAAGCCGCCAGGAAGCTTATGGGCAAGTCCTATAGGTTCCGGCACATGTTCCTGATAGCCACGGATATACTATCTTTTCCCGCCTTTATCATCTTTATGGGCGATATAAAAAGAGGCTGGGCCAAATGGTACAGGAAGTGGCACAAAAGCGTCATACATTTCGGTGGATGGATTACTGTACGAAACTGGACCATGTCGCTGAAGAAGAACGGGTTTTCAACGAAGCTGCAAAAGGCGGAGGAACGGTTGAAGCAGGACGCCGCCGTACGGCAGCCCGCCGAAACAAACGGCCGCCTGTCGTGCGGCAAGACCGGCAGGAGACTGTGGTGTCGAAACCAGCCCGGCAAAGGATAGGGTTGTTTTGATAAGGTTCGACCGGGTAAGCAAGACTTTTCCGAACGGCGCCAAGGCCGTTCGCGACCTCTGCCTGGAGGTGCAGGACGGTGAGACGCTTGTGTTGCTGGGTACAAGCGGCAGCGGCAAGACAACCACCATGAAGATGGTCAACCGGCTGATCGAGCCTACGCGAGGCCGTATCTTCATCGATAACACCGATGTTATGGATCAAGACCCCATCGGTCTGCGGCGGAAGATAGGCTACGCGATTCAGCACATCGGTCTTTTTCCGCACATGACCGTGGCCGAGAATATCGCTGTTGTCCCGAAGCTTCTTAACTGGCCCCCCAACAGGATCGAGCAGCGAACCGGCCTGCTTCTTGAAATGGTCGGTCTTGACAGTGCTGAGTTTAAGGGGCGTTTCCCCGCCCAGTTGAGCGGCGGGCAAAAACAAAGAGTCGGGGTCGCAAGGGCCATTGCGGCCGACCCGCCGATCGTCCTGATGGACGAACCCTTCGGGGCCCTCGACCCTCTAACGCGTGAAAGACTCCAGGACGAGTTTATGGAACTGCAGGCGCAGATCAAAAAGACAATCATCTTCGTAACCCACGACGTGTTCGAGGCGGTCAAACTGGCGGATCGTATCGCTCTTTTGGACGGAGGTAAGTTGCAGCAGCTGGCCACACCGGTTGAGCTTGTGGAAAATCCCGCCAGCGAATTTGTTGTCCGTTTTCTAGGACAGCGGCGTTTTCATCTTTCGTTGTTGACCCGCAGGGTGGATTCGATAATGGAATCGGAAAAGGTTGGCGATGTGAAACCGGAAAAACCTTCGGCCTTCCTGCAGGCGGCCGGTTCGCTGCTGGATGCGCTGTACAGGTTCAAAACCAGCGGCAGGAAGGAATTAATGGTTTACCGAAACGATAAGTGTTGCGGGTCACTGAGCAAGAAGCGCCTGCTCGATAATATCACCATGACGTTGGAAGAAGTGGGGCGTAAACAGTGACAAAATGCGGGAGAAAATTCGGCGTGATCATGCTGAGCCTGCTTCTGGTGTCCGCTGGTGTAGGCGCCGCGGCGGCCGCCAAGGCACAAAGCCAAATCGGTGGCGAAAGCAGCGGGCTAACCGGCAACCCGGGCCGGGGCAACGGGCTGAAGGCTCTGTTTAGTGTTATGTACGAGCGGCGGAGGCCCCTTCAGAGACAGCTTGTCGAGCACATACAGTTGACGCTGTTCGCGATGGGTTTGGCGGTGCTGGCGGGAGTTTCCACGGGGATAATCCTTACCCGGGCCAAAAAGCTGGCGGCGCCGATCCTGGGGCTTGCCAGTATCATTCAGACGATTCCCAGCCTGGCCTTGTTGGCGTTGATGATCCCACTTTTGGGTATAGGTTTGGCGCCCGCTGTGGCGGCCCTTTTCCTGTACGCCTTGCTTCCCATAATGCGCAACACCTATACCGCCGTCGACGAAGTCGACCCGGCGGTCATCGAGGTGGGTCGGGGAATGGGCATGACCGAGAGGCAGATACTGGTCAAGGTGGAGATACCATTGTGTGTTCCAGTAGTGATGGCGGGGATCAGGACCTCCACGGTAATATGCGTGGGCATAGCCACGCTTTGTACTTTCATCGGGGCGGGGGGTTTGGGCACTATGATAATGGAGGGCATGCAGACCCGCGGCAGCGTATTGATACTGGCGGGTGTCATACCGGCGATCATACTGGCGCTGGCATTGGACGGGCTGATGGCCTTGATGCAAAGAATATTGACGCCCACAGGTCTAAAATTGCAGCGATGAACTTGAAACGCCTGTCAGCCGGGGTTTTCCTTTTGCTGGCTTTTGCCGGTGCGGTGGTTGTGCTTGTGGTAAATCGAAGAACCGCGGATGTTGTGGTGGGTTCAAAGCACTTCACCGAGCAGAAGATACTGGCTGAGATGGTATCTCAGCTGATAGAACGGGACACCCGGATCAAGGTCGGAAGGCGGCTGGGCCTCCAGGGCACAAAAGTGGCATTCGCTGCCTTGAAAGAGGGCAGCCTCGATATATATCCGGAGTATACGGGGACGGCCCTTGTCAACATCCTGGAACAGCCTTACGATCCGAACCAGGGGCGACAGGATGTATTTGAATACGTCCGCGATAAGTTCGAGCGGAAATGGGACCTTCGTTTTCTGCAGCCTTTGGGTTTCGCAAACACCTACGCTTTCGCGATGCGGCAGGAGCAGGCCGAAGATCTGGGTATAGAAAAAGTATCGGACCTGGAGAAATACGCCGACCAGCTGCAGCCCGGCTTTGACCATGAGTTCACCACCAGGCCCGAGTACAGGAGGTTTGAACAGGTCTATGGGTTCAGTTTCAAGAAGGCCGTCGTTAAACTGGACCCGGACCTGACCTATAAATCGCTCAGAAGCGGCGGCGTCGACGTGATAGACGCGTTTTCAACCGACGGCAGGATAGCCGCCTACAATATACGCATTCTTAAGGATGACAATAATCTCTTTCCACCCTATGACGCCTGTGTGGTCGTCAGGGGGGACGCCTTGAGGAGATACCCGGTCCTGCAGAAGGTTCTCGCAAAACTCAGCGGCCTTATAAGCGAAGAAGACATGCGGCAAATGAATTACCAAATGAGCGAGGAGCTTAAGGCCCCATCGGCTGTTGCCAGGCAGTTTTTAACATCCCAAGGTTTATTTTGACAGGCGCAGGTGATAGACACACACTGCCATTTGACTTTTGACGGGCTGCTGCGGGATATCGAGCAGGTCATCGACCGAAGCCGTCGGGCCGGTGTTGACGGCTGGATAACCGTCGGCACAGACATAGCCGAGAGCCGGAAGGCGGTCGAGCTGGCCGGACGCTTCGACAGCCTCTATGCCGCCGTAGCCATGCACCCCCATTATGCCCGAGCCGTCGACGAACACACCGTCAGGCGGTTGAAACGGCTGGGGCAAAGCCCCAAAGTCGTTGCAATTGGCGAGACCGGTCTCGACTACCACTACGACAACAGCCCGCGGCGCGAACAGGCCTCGGCCTTCGCCCGGCACCTTGAACTGGCCGCCGAGCTGAACCTCCCGGTTATCGTGCACTGCCGGGAGGCCTTTGGAGATACCCTCGAGATCCTCGACGGCAGCGGCTTCGACTTCAAAAGGGCGGTCTTTCACTGCTTCGGCGGCTCGGCCGAACAGGCCGCAATCCTGGTTGCCGGTGGCTGTTATGTTTCCTTCACCGGCGTTATCACCTTCAAGAACGCCGAAAGGGCCCGTGCCGCCGCCGCGGTTCCGCTGGACAGGCTCATGCTCGAAACCGACTGCCCATACATGTCGCCTGAGCCCGTGCGGAGGCAGAAGGTGAACGAGCCGGCCCTTTTGATCCACACCGCCGATTTTTTAGCCTCGCTTAAGGGCGTCACACTCGAGGAATTGGCCGCCGCCACAACCGCCAACGCCGAAAGGTTCTTCCGCCTGCCTTAGAAAAAGATAGCTTCAGAAACTTTCCCAGAAGCTGCTTTTGTCGCCACAGAAGGCGATTGTCCGAAGGAAGCCTCTCCTGTCAATATCCGGCAGTGTCATAATACACCTCCAACAAGCCGGTCAGCGGGAACAGCCTCTTGCAGTGCCCGGCGGCCATACATCGAGAACACACCTTTCCTGCGGCGGATTCTCGAAAGGCCCGGCCGTGGGGTTCTTGCCGGATCTTTCGGCACCGAAATAGTCGGTATCGACTTTAAGGGGGGTATCGTCCCGATTTATATACGGCAGCCCGGAAATTGCGGTCTTGCCCAGCAGGTTTGTCGTTACCGGCTTGTTCGGCGCGGCCTTCCGGGACCGCGGCAGCGTAAGGTGCAGGCGCACAACGCCTTCCTTCTCGCTCTCAAGCAGTTTGATGTCCGGGTCGAATCCGGCCTCGACTACGCAGTTGGCTTCGCCGGCGTACGGCGAAGCGGCGTTTAGATAAACGTTGCCGTCGATTTGCATGGCAAGCTCCGCGTCGTTGTATACGGCCAGTCCGTGGCCCCTTTTCCCGTTGCCGGGGTCGGCTGCTGAGGCGCCTGCGCCGACAAAAATGTTGTTGTAGAATCGCACGTCCCCGACTTTTTCAAGGTCGTGCAGCCCGACCACCTCGGTGGAGTGCTGTTTGTGATACGGTGTTTCGCGGCCGGTGGTCCTGCTGCTGATAAGGCCCGCCATAAGGTTGTGGGCATAAGCTCCGCCGTGAGACATGTTCATCAGGGCGGTTTTGGAAAGGAATATGTTGTTGTCGACCAGGTACGGGCCGTGGTTGACCTCCGAAAACAAGTCCATCTTGCTGTTGTCGTAGCAGAGATTGCCGGTCACGCGGGTTCCCTGGGCCATCCAGTCCAGCCATATTCCCCTGCCTGTATTGTGTATGCGGTTGTTCCTGATTACTACGTCGATGGCCCCGTGGATCTTTATTCCGGCGATCTCAAACCCACTGAACTGCCGCTTGGTCCATATGTCGAAGATGTGGTTGCCGCTGATTTCGCTGAAGACCGCTCCCAGGCTGCCGCATATTCCGGCCTGTTCGCAGTTGAAGATGATGTTGTTCCTTACCGCATGGGAGCCTATCGTATCTTTGGACCAGCCGATAGCCAGGGCCCGACGGATGACTTCGTTGTAGTGAACGTGTCCGCCTTTGGCCGGGTCCTGGAGGCAGACGTTGTGGCCGGTTTTCCTTTCCTTTCCCAGCGTTATGCCGGTGCACCTGGAGTCGCTGACGACATTGTTTTCAATGACCCACCCCTTGCTCCAGTGGGTACCGATAAGGCCGACCTGCTCGGCCGTAGGCGCGGCCCACTGGGTGGCCGCCTGGCTCATGCGAAAGCCCCGTACGGTGATATAGTCGCGGCCGGGCGTATCCGGGTAGAAGCAGCTCGGCCTCACATTGATCTCGACCAGTTCTTCGTTGGGGTTATGGCCGCGGAAATCGGCCCAGATGGTGGTGGTCCTGTCGTCGGTTCGGCAGTACCAGGTGTACGGCGGAGCTGTTTTGCCTGAGGCGCCCGTACTGTCCTCGGCGGCGGCCACTTCATCGAGTGCGGGTTTTTCGAAAAACGATTTGCCGTTGAGGTAAATCTGCCCTGTGTGGTGAGGCCTGCCTTTGTCGTCGAACCAGTCGCCGACGATAAGATCGGCGTACGGGTTGTAATCGCCGAAAAACGAGTTCTCAAGCGTCACCTTCCACACGCCGTTGCGGACCGGCTTCCAGCCGGTTACGACTTCCGAGCCCTTGATCACGACTTTCTCGCCCCCGGCGGCGCGGTAGACGATCCTCCTGGCTTCGGACAGCCCCCCGCGGGGCGGGTTGACTCGCTCTCGGTAGGTGCCGGCGTGGACGGTGATAGTGTCGCCGGCCTGTGCGGTCGCCGCGGCGGCCGATATGGTCTTGAACGGCCTCGACGCCGAGCCGTCGTTGTCATCCGAACCTTTTACCGAGACATGGTATTCGGCGGCGTAGAGCGGACAGGCCAGGACCGCCGCGCATACCGCCAGGGATAATCTGGTCATTGTGTTTCTGCTCCTGTAAAACCGGCACGATTTTATCGGCGCTTCTCCCGCCAGGTCAAGCTGAAAGTGTCTGGCAAAAGTCCCGGCTGCCGCCGGAATCGGTATTGGGGCCGTATCGAAATGGTGGTTTTCGATACCGACTCCGATGCCGATACCGGCCCCGATACATTGGCTGTCGCCTGTTTCTTGCGTTTGCCTGCCGCGTTCCGCGATTGAGGCGAGTTTAAGAAACCATATCTTAGCAGAGAACTAAAAAAAGTGTCCTGGCGCCTTAAAGGCTTGTCGCGGGCCCTTCGAGAATTGGCAGGCGAATGGCGCAGGCTGGATACCTGTTCTCCGGTGGGCGGGCCGGACCTACTTTTTCAATTGCGGCCGCACCGGCGGCTTGTTATCTTCCCTGTTTCAAAGGATCGGTCATGCCGTTGAAGCGATTGGCGTTTCGGGTCTTGTTGCCGCTTCCGGCTGGCCCTGTTGCGATTGCGCCGACCGGGGGGCGATTGGGCCGGCGTAATCAAGAAGTTCGGCGAGGCGGCTATGAAGACGTCCTTTCGGTCGAGTGCTGCACCTTCGAACGGACCGAAAGGGCCCTTGTCTCCTGTGCAAGATAACATCATCCTTGCTGCAATAGTTGCGTTTTGAAATTGGGAAACCCAGTTGGTCCATACAGTCGGGAAGTTGAAAAATGAAGCTTATCGATGTCCTGCGAAGGGAATGTATCGTTGCCGGGGCGCGGTTACAGGACAAGGCCGATGCCTTGCGGCAGATTGTAAAAGCCGCCAAGAAAAGCGAGGTTTTGAAAGACGCGGCTGAAGATGCGGTCCTGGAGGCGCTGCGGGCCCGGGAAGCTCTCGGCTCGACGGGTTTCGGCAAGGGTATAGCGATTCCTCACTGCAGGTTGAAAGGCATTGAGGATTTCGTGGTCGGCATAATCACCGCGCCGTCCGGCGTGGACTTCGAGTCGCTGGATCAGGAGAAGGTCTTTCTGTTCGTTTTCATAATAGCGCCGGAGGCCGAAACCAATCGGCACTTGAAGCTGCTGTCGGCGATTTCGCAGACTCTCCTGGTCCCCGGCGCCGTAAAGGAAATCCTTTCTGCGGGCAGTTCCGAAGGTGTATGCGAGAGTTTCCTGCGGCACACGCACGGCGAGATCGACACAAAAAGGCAGACCGCCAAGGTTGTGTTTCACGTTTTCATACAGGAGGAGAACCTGTTCCATGACATCCTTGAGAAACTGGCGGGGATAGAGACGGGTTCGCTTGTCATATCCAATACGGAAAACGCCGCCGCGTACCTGTCCAAGGCGCCACTTTTCGCGGATTTCTGGCGGGACAAGCCGGAAAGGTTCAGCAGGGTCATCACCCTGGTGGTCGACAAGGGACTTTCCAACGAAACCATACGTCGCATTGAAAGCGTTACGGGGGACTTGAACGAAAGCGAAAGCGTGATGGTTATAGCACAGCACGTTTCTTATGCGGCGGGTTCCATATAAGCGGCAGGCGAATTGTCATGTGTTTTTAAGGCGGAAATTCAGAGCGGTTAGAAATGAGTTTGGATATTTCTTTTTTGGATATTTCCGCTCTGACCCTGTTGGGTTCAGTGGCGATTGCCGGCTACTATTTCGGCAATACGGTACGGATGGTCAAGCTGCCGTCAATTATCGGTTACATGATCCTGGGCGTTATTCTCGGGCCTTCGGTGCTCCACCTCATAGGCGAACCCGCCATGGAGCACATGTCTTTCATTACGCAGATTTCACTGGGGTTTGTGGCGTTCAGTATCGGCGCGGAGCTGAGCATGTCGTCGCTGAAGCACCTCGGCGGCGGCATAGTGTCCATTATTTTCGCCGAATCCTTCGGGGCTTTTTTCCTGGTGACGGCGGCGGTGTACTTTTTGACGCGCGATTTGCCCATGGCGCTGATTTTCGGAGCCATGGCTCCGGCAAGCGCACCGGCGGGCACGGTTGCGGTGATTCAGGAATATAGGGCCAAGGGCAGCCTTACAAAGGCTTTGTACGCAGTGGTCGGATTTGACGACGGGTTGGCCATTATAATTTTCGGCTTCGCGGCGGCCATTGCAAAAACGCTTTTGATCGGCGAAGCGACCGGTCGGAACGGCAGTATAATGCCTGCGATGATTGTGCCTTTGAAAGAGATTGGTCTGAGCATCGTGGTGGGGGGAATCATCGGGTTTTCTTTTTGCCAGATGGTTCGGAAAATGGAATATCCCAAAGATATTCTCATCATCGTTTTCGGTGCCGTCTTGATAGCCACGGGTCTTGCGTCCCGCTGGCACCTGTCTTTAATCATGACCAACATGGTGATCGGTTTCGTGCTGGTCAACACGAGGCGCGAGGCGCTGGTTCACCACATAATGGCGCCGCTTCTGGATATAATGCCGCTTCTTTTCATACTTTTCTTCTTTCTTGCCGGAGCGCACCTGGAGCTGTCCGCTCTGCCGGCCCTGGGCCTGTTGGGGTTCGTTTATATAACCGCCCGGTCGGCCGGGCTTATAGGCGGCGCCCGCATCGGGGCGATGATAGGTCGCGTAGAAAGCAAAATCAAAAAATACATCGGCCTGGGAATCCTCTCACAGGCCGGTGTTGCGATAGGCCTTTCGCTTATTGTAAAGCACGAATTCGCAGTCCTGCACGCAAAGTACAACCTGCCTCACGCCGAGGCTATCGGCACGGTGACGCTTACCACGATTACGGCAACCTGCATCTTCTTTGAGATAATCGGGCCGATTCTTACGAAGATTGCTTTGGGAAAGGCCGGGGAAATCCCGCGCCAGGATCGGGCCGAGATGCCACGGCTCAGCGATAGTCCCTGAAATGGCGCATCCAGCGCGGCCAGATGGGCGGATCGTAGTCGGGCTTTCCCATGGGGTCGGTGAACCAGTTACGGCTCCACTTGATCTCCCACAGCTCCTTGAGGCCGACCTTCCTGGCTGAAAAATCCATGAATGTGCAGTTGACGTAACCGGCGTGCCTGTTGATGCAGACCCGCCAGATGTCGTTGCGGCCGTCTCCGGGCAGTTGTCCGTCGTATTCCGGCGGATCCGCATAATGATACGGCTCCAGGTCGCAGCCGTCGTCATAAAGGCAGTCCAGCAGTACCGGCACTTCATAGCCGTTTCGTATGTAGGTCGTGCCCCAAGCCTCCTCGTTCGGTCCCCTGAAGGCGAACTTGCTTATGCCGTAGCTGGTTTCGGCCGGCTGGCCGTTTTCCATTATCGAAACCGCAAAGGGGTGGACCGCTCCCTGGCCCAGAGGCTTGACAGCCAGCGGACAATAGAACATGTCCTCGTAGTGGGCCCATTCCTTCAGCCTCGGGTTGCCGGCGAAGTTGCTCCTGCCCTTGTGCCCCTCGCCGTTGCCGAGATTAATCTTTCCGTCTTTTGGATCGATGGATACGGCGAAGATTTTTCCCCACTGGTTGAGCCTGGCCAGACATGCCAGGTCCTTGGCCTGTTTTCTGGCCTTTGAAAGCGCCGGCATCAGAATCGCCATCAGCAGGGCTATTATGGCGATAACGACCAGCAGTTCTATAAGTGTAAAAGCCCCACGTTTTACCATGAAGCCTCCTCCGTTGGTTCTCTTGGCACGTTTGAACAGTCCAAACGGAACAGGCGACGCTCCAGCGTTGTTTGTCTGCATTCAGGTCACTCCATATAATTATTATACTCAATCAAGGGCCAATAGGCAGCGATAAAACCGGGTTCCGTCCATTTTTTGGGGGGCGGGGCAGGATATGCGGGTCCTGCGGGATAACCTTTTAGCGGCAGCCCAGCCTTGCCGCCTCATAGGCAACAAACCATTGACAACCAAACAGCCGTTGCCTTACCCTGCGGCTGTTTTGCGGAAGCTGTCGAGGGATCAACCGGACGAAAGGGCGCATTATGAAGGAACACTCCGAAAGGGCGGTGTTGCTTGTCTTGTGCTGTACGGTTCTGTTTACAACCCAGGCGGTTGCCGGCGACGGCACGGAACCGGCGGGGGGGAACCCGTTGTTGGAATCCGCCGCGGCCGACATTGCCGGGCTTCCGGATGACATTCTGAGCGACTCGAAAAAAGTTTTTTTCGACAGGGATAACATAGTGGCCCTGCTTTTGGCCGGCGGCGGCAGCGTTGCGATGCACCAGGGAGCCGATGCGAATATCGACGAGTATCTGCGGGACCATCGGGCTTTTGACAACGATCTGGACGAGCCCCTCAATATCCTCGGTGGACCGGGCTTTCACTTCGCCGCGGCCGGCTTATGGTATGTCGTCGAGGCCGAGAGGCAAAACGATTTTAATCAGCGCCGGGCGTGGGCAATGATAAGGGCCCTGTCTCTCACCGGTGTTACGACCCTGACGCTCAAGGCGGCGCGTAACAATGACACTCCCAACGGAAGGAGCTGGGCCTGGCCGAGCGGCCACACTTCGAGTTCGTTCGCGGCTGCTGCGGTACTTGACGAGTTTTACGGCCCCAAGGTTGGTCTGCCCGCGTATGGGCTGGCCTCGGTGGTAGGCTGGCGGATGATGGACGCCCGGGACCACTGGGCCAGTGATGTGCTGTTCGGGGCCGCTCTTGGCCTGACGGTCGGTCGTACGGTCGCAGGAGATCACAAGGCCATGGAGCTCGGCGGTTTCCAGATTCTGCCGTACCGGCTTTCTGCGGCCGGCAAAGTGGGGCTTGCGGCTTTAAGGCGGTTTTGATCCCTCCCGCCCGATCAAAATCACAGGGAAATTGTGAGAAGCTGTTTCCGCCCAGTGTGTGCCTCCGGTAATTTTGGGGGTCGGGTCGCCGCAGCGGCGGGCGGCAAATGCCCCTCGGGACGATTCAGGGCGGTTTTCAGCTAAGGGTTTCCTACATCGAATATAAGGGAAAAGACTGTTGCAATGGATGGAGTGGTTTCGTAGAATACGGTAGACCTATAAAAAGCAAGCTAGAAAGGGTCGGGATATCTCTTCTACCTCCCCTCCGCACCCGACCCTTTTTTATTGCGCTTTCTCGAGGATCTGCTCATTCTCGGGGCGCCATGCCGGATCGGCTATAAATCTATCCCCTGCCCGAATCAATCAGAATCAGGTCAAAGAATAGGCCTTCTCGGGGTTTTTACAAACTTGACCGCCGGGGCCGAATCTGTTTTCTTAGGCGGATAATTGCCGTCCGAAGAATCGAAAACAACTTGTCCGGCGTATAATAATGCCAGTGGAAAACACGATCATAGAAGGTGATTGTGTGGAGGTCCTTGAAGACCTTTACCAAAAGAACGGCAGGCAGCCGCTCGCCGACCTTGTTTTTGCCGACCCCCCGTTTAACATCGGCTACCGGTACGATGTGTATGAGGACAACCTGGAGTACGAGAAGTACTGCGAATGGACGGCCGAATGGATGAACGCCTGCTGCAAGGTGCTGAAAAAACGCGGCTCGTTCTGGGTGGCCATAGGCGATGAATACGCCGCGGAAATAAGGATCACCGCCAGAAAACTCGGTCTTTTCATGAGAAACTGGATCATCTGGTATTACACCTTCGGGCAAAACGCCCGTCGGAAGTTCGGCAGGTCTCATACTCATATATTCTATTTCGTAAAAGACACGGCCGATTTCATATTCAATGATCAGGCGGTCCGCGTTCCTTCGGCGAGGCAGAGCACATACAAAGACAAGAGGGCCCATCCCGGCGGCAAGGTACCCGACGACACTTGGATACTGAGGCCGCAGGACGCGCCCGGCATGTTCGAGGCCCGAGAGGATACTTGGAACATCAGCAGGGTCTGCGGCACGTTCAGGGAACGTACGGGCTTCCACGGCTGTCAGATGCCGGAAAAGGTGCTGGAACGTATAATCGCCGTCGCCACCGACCACGGGCAGTTTGTACTTGACCCCTTCAGCGGAAGCGGCACCACAATGGCTGTGGCGCGCCGGCTCGGTCGCCGGTACATAGGAATCGATATCTCGAAAAATTACGTAGCCATGGGTAAGGCCCGGCTGAAGGAATCCGGTTCGCTTTTTGACGGTGTTCAGCTCTGACCAATAAGCATGTGGGGGCACAATATTTTCCCCCGGCTGGTTCCTATACTTTGACGCAGTTGCCGCGCTGTGCATGTCTGATGGTAGCGAGAAAGACGCAAAAGTTGCTGGACTGGGAGAATCTTTCGGACGAGGATATCCTTAACATGCGGGTCAGGGACCTGGGCCTGCAGGTGCAGGGTTCGCTGGTCGAACCGCTGATCGGCAGGCTTTACGGAGAACTGGAAGCCCGGCGTATACAATTCCATCCTCCGTGCTACCTTGCGGACGAGTGGCTTTGCCCGGACAAGGTGCCGATAATCGGCATTCCATTCTGCCTGGCGCATCCGCGCCTCAAGCACATCGAACAAAAAATGATGTACGAGGTCGAGGGAGCCACCGACACGGCCTGTATGAAGCTTTTGCGCCACGAATGCGGCCACGCCCTGAACTACGCCTATGAGCTCTACAAGAGGACCCGCTGGCGCCAGTTGTTCGGCCCTTTTACCGCCAGGTACTCCGACTCTTATTATTTTCGCCCGTA
>Ga0180433_10002307_pt1 | contig 29683 bp, 30 predicted proteins | sample SS_ome_8_FD_132980 | JGI IMG/M metagenome (GOLD analysis project Ga0180433, IMG submission 132980) | Hypersaline lake sediment archaeal communities from the Salton Sea, California, USA - SS_1_D_1 metaG | ecosystem: Environmental > Aquatic > Non-marine Saline and Alkaline > Hypersaline >... | reverse complement strand
TTTTGAGAGAAAATCTATGAAAAAAGTACTATAATCAGTATTTTTTGGGTAATTATAGATTTTTTTAAATGCAGATATTAAGAAAATATCTGCATATTACTGCTTCATTTTGGGATGAAGCCTTTTCTTCCATATCCTTTAAATATATGTTCTGTTATTCCACTTTTTACTATGGCACTATGGCAAGGAAAATCAAAAAGAAGTAAAACTGGTAGAAGAATTCGTTACCACCGAGGAAAAAGAAAATTTGAGATAGGACGAGAACAAAATCTTACAACTGTTGGTCCTACATCATTAAAAAAAGTTAGAACAAGAAGTAACAACCAAAAGATTATATCTAAAACGATAAACCAGGCTTATGTTATTGATCCGGAAACAAAAAAAACAAAAAAAACCGAGATAAAATCTGTTTTAGAAAACAAAGCAAATATTCACTATGTAAGACGAAATATTATAAACAAAGGGGCAATAATTGAAACAGAACTAGGAAAAGCAAGGGTAACCTCTCGACCTGGACAAACAGGTATTGTAAACGCCGTATTAATTTCTAAATAAATTGTTGGGAGATCACATGGTCTCAAGAGGAGAAGAAAAATTTGTAATTTATCCCATCTATTTTGATAAAAAAGTATCAAGAAGTAATGGTAGAAAAGTTACAAAAAAAGATGCAGTTGAAAAACCATCTATTGACGACATTTTTAAAGCAGCAAAATCACTTGGTTTAAATCCAACAATTGAAAAAGATATTTCTTATCCCAGCAGACATTGGAAAACCGAGGGAAGAATATTAGTCGATAAAAAAGATAGTAAAATAAAAATTTTAGAAAAAATTTCTAAAAAACTTTAATTAAGTTTATATCATTTATTTTTTAGATACTTAATTTACAAAGATTATTATTTAAGTTTCAAGCTTAATTTATAATTTCGTGTTAATAATTAACATGAAAAATAATCTAGTTTTTAATGACATTTTAAAAAAATGAAAAAAAAATACGAACATAAAATGATAGATAATATTTAGCAAGCTAGTTATTTTTTTCAAAATATCAAAAAATTTAGTAAAATAAAGTAAAAATTATTTAGTTTTCTCCTAGGAAATCTAATAAAAATGGCGAATTATGTATAATTTTAAACGAAAATCCAGGGGTTTTAATGAAAAAAATACGTTTTTAGACAATTTTATATTGATTGATATTATTTAGCAAGCGCTAATTTTTTAACCCATTACTAAATTAAGATTAGTGGATGGATGCAAAATCGTTACGTGCGGCAATTTATACTAGGGTATCAACTGAAGATCAAGCGAAAGAGGGATTTAGTTTAGATGCTCAAATAGAAAAACTAAGATCTTATTGTAAAGCAAGAGATTGGGTAGTAGTAAAAGAATATATAGATGATGGATACTCTGGAAGAAATATCAAACGACCAGCATATACGAAGATGATGGAAGAAATGGATGAATGGGATTTACTATTGGTTCTAAAAATGGATAGGATTCATAGGAACTCGAAAAATTTTATGTTAATGATGGAATATTTAAACGACCACGAAAAAGAATTTGTATCAATGAATGAATCATTTGATACCTCAAATGCGATGGGGCGTTTTGTTATGAATATTTTACAACTCGTTGCTCAACTAGAATCTGAACAAATCGGCGAACGTGTTTATATTGGTATGGAACAAAAGGCTAAAACAAATGGTGGTGTGTTAGGTTTTAACATACCGTACGGCTATGATTATCGTGAAGGAAAATTAAAAGTAAATGAAGAAGAATCAAGAGTGGTTAGAGATATCTACTCATGGTACATTGAAGGAAAAAGCTTGGGTGAAATTAGTAAAATGCTCAATTCTACACAAATCCCAACGAAAAGAGGGGGTATTTGGGCAAAAAAGACAGTTTCAACGATTCTTAAAAATCCACTTTATTGTGGTTACTTGCATTGGGAAGACTATATAAATAAAAGTGTGCATGAAAAAATTATTGATATCGATAAGTTCAAAGAAGTTCAGAAAATAATTAACCAGCGAGGGGGCATTCCGACAAAATTTTTTAAAAATTTGCCATAATATGGTTACCTTCGGGAGTCCGAAGGTTACCATAAAAGGTAAATTATAAATAAGTCTCTTTTAATACATAACATTGTTATATACATGAGTTGTTTCATATGTCAAAATATAGAGTCGCTTTTTATACAAGAGTGAGTAAGAAAGGTCAAATAAAAGGATATAGTTTGGATGGTCAAGAATCGATCTTAAAAACTTGGGCCAGTAATAAAGGATGGAGATGGGTAAAAACTTATTCTGAAGAAGCAAGCGCAAAAGATCTAAAAAGAGAAAAACTACAGGAATTATTAATAGATGCTAAGAACGGATTATTTGATGGAATATGTATAATTGACAATGATAGACTTAGTAGGTCAACTAAGGATTTATTAAATATGATGGACGATTTACTCGAATATAATGTAAAGATTCATATTCATAATCTACAACATATTGATATATACAGTGAAAAAGGTCGCTTTACTCTTACAAATTTTGCAGCTTTTAGTGAATTTTTTAGAAAGCAGCTAGCTGTCAAAATAAGAACAGGTGTAAAACAAAAAATGAAAAAAGAATGGTTTGGTCAAGCACCTTTTGGATATAAAATCATATCTGATGTTGTAGGAAATAGAAAGAAAAATACTAGACTTATTGAAAATCCAGAAGAACAAGAAATCCTACAAGTAATGAAAAATTTGAGAGATGAAGGAAGAAGTTACAATGAAATAGCTGAACACCTTAATAAAAACGGGTTTAAAACAAGATATACTAGAAAAGACAAAAAAAGCAGTTGGTATTCATCTACTGTTAGAAATATATTAAATCGAAAAGAAATAAAATTATAGTATTTCATTTTTATGTTGTATTAATTTTTAGAAATATTTTTTAAATTCAAAAATCGTGCTAAACTTTATCTAACATTCTTAACGTAATAATAATGTTAACATATACCGTGATAATTGTCAATTATATACATGATTATTATTAGTTAAAATAAATTCGTAATTAATTAACTTAATTACTTAACAACTAATAATTTTAAATATTATTCCTTAAACAGCAAGTTAATTTTATTATTGATATATTCATATAATAATTAGTAAAGTATTATACTTAAATAATTAATGATATAACAACATAACGTTAATAAAAGTACGTATAATATTTAAATCAAACAAAAGTTTTAATAATGAGCTTAAATTTACACGCATCAAAATTAAAATTTATTGAAATCAATTCACAAGGGGAAATAAAATGTACATAGTTATCATTGGAGCAGGTGGTATTGGAAGGAGACTTACTGAAGTTATTCTTCAAGATGGAAATAACAATGTGATAGTAATTGATAAAAACCAAGCTGCTTGTGAAGAAATCGCTAGAAAATATGATGCAATAGCTATAAACGCAGATGCAACCCAAGAAGAAACTCTTGATGAATCAGATGTAAAAAAGGCAGATGTTCTTGTAACAACTACTGATGATGATGCAACAAACTTGATGGTTATAGGTCTTGCAAAAAATAAAGGGGTAAAACATCTTGTCTCAGTTGTCAATCAAGAGGAAAGTAGACCTATGTACATGGAGAAAGGTGTGAAAATGATAAAAAGCCCAAATATTGTCATGGCAGAACACCTCTATAAATCGATCAAGCATCCTAATGTAGAAGAATATATGAATGTCGGCGAATACGCTGAAATTTTTAGGTTGCCAATCGCTCCAAATTCAAGGCTTTCTGCTAAAACCATCAGTAAAATAGGGCTTCCGAAAAAAAGTTTAATTGTTGCAATAGAGCGCGATCATAAATTTATTATACCTACTGATAATGTTGAATTATACTCTGGAGATAAAGTAACTATTTTATCTCATAAAGATCAGGTTGATAAAGTAGCTGCGTTGTTCTCAGAGTAAAATATAAGATGAATTACGTAAATTATAAATAAAAGGTCTGAGATTCTATCCTGGATTTTAACTGATTTTGAGGAACTATTATGGAATCAGAAAAAGTAACTAAAACTGGAACAACTACGCTTGGAATAGTATGCAAAGATGGAGTAGTTATAGCTACTGAGACAAGAGCAACTATGGGTCATTTAATAGCTCATAAAGAAACAAAGAAACTCTACAAGATAGATGAACATATGGCTTTAGCAACTGCAGGTTTAGTAGGAGATCTACAAGTTCTTGCTAGATACTTAACTGCTGAAGCTAATTTATATCGCCTTAAAAGAGGCAGTAGAATACCTGTTAAAAGCGCTGCTACACTAATGTCAAACATAATGAATCAAAGAAAGTTTATGCCATATTATGTTCAGTTAGTTCTTGGCGGCTACGATAATGATGAGGGACATGTATACTCTCTTGATGCAGCTGGAGGAGCCATCCCTGATAAATATACTTCTGCAGGATCTGGTTCACCATTTGTATATGGTGTTCTTGAAGATCATTTTAAAGAGAATATGACCTCTGATGAAGGAGTGAATCTAGCAATAAGAGCTATAAAATCAGCGAAAAGTAGGGATTCGGCATCTGGCGGAGATACAAATGTTGCAATAATAACAAAAGATGGTTTTAAAGAGGTCCCTAGAGAAGAGATTGAAAAACGCCTCGAGGCGATAAATAAAAAATAATTATTTATTCTTTATTAATAGATATAATAATCAAGTTAATATAATCCTAAATTTGTAAAAAAAATAATTTATAAAGGTATAGAATGCCAGTAGACGATGTTTTAAGAGAAATTAAAGGAAAAGTTAGGGCCATTATTCCGCCCAGTATAGATGTATCTGATGTTGAATTTGAAGGTGCTTTAGTTGTGATTTATACAAAGCATCCAGATAAATTCGCAAAAAAAGAAGATCTAGTTAAGCAGCTTGCTAAAATGCTTCAGAAAAGAATAGCTGTTCGACCAGATCCTTCTGTAATAACTGATACTGATACTGCTGAAAAAAAGATTAAGAAAATAATTCCAAAAGAAGCCGAGGTTACAAACATATATTTTTTACCTGACATAGGCGAGGTTACAATTGAAGCTATGAAACCAGGTATTGCGATAGGTAAACAGGGCGCTTTATTAAATGAAATTAGAAAATCGATTAACTGGTCACCTAGGATAGTTAGAACCCCGCCAATTCAATCAAAAACAGTAAAAGATATTCGTAACTACCTTAGATCTGCAAGTGAGGAAAGAAAAGAGATCTTAAGAAAAATAGGACGTAGGCTTCATAGAGGAATATCAGAGGGAGAAAGGTTTGTTAGAGTCACTGCTCTTGGTGGTTTTCGACAAGTCGGTAGATCATGTGCATTGTTACACACCCAAGATAGTAAAATTATGGTTGATTGTGGTGTAGATGTATCATCTGATAATTCAACTCCTTATCTACATCTACCAGAAGTTTTACCATTTGAAACAATTGATGCAGTAGTTGTTACACATGCTCATCTTGATCATTCAGGTTTGGTTCCTCTTCTTTATAAATATGGTTTTGACGGGCCAGTGTATTGTACTCCTCCAACTAGGGATATGAGTACTCTTCTTCAGATGGATTATCTTAAAGTTGCTGCTGCTGATGCAAAAAAGATTCCATATTCTGCTGAGCATATTAGAGAGATGATAAAACATTGTATTGCTATTGATTACGGTGATACAACTGATATTACACCAGATATAAGGCTCACTCTTCATAACGCAGGCCATATCCTCGGCTCAGCTATAGCTCATTTTCATGTCGGAGAAGGATTATATAATATTGCGTTTAGCGGGGATATAAAGTACGAGCGCACTTGGCTTTTTAACCCTGCAATTAATCGTTTTCCAAGACTTGAAGCAATATTTCTTGAATCTACATATGGTGGAAAAGAAGATTTTCAACCTAGTCGTAAACAGGCAACAGATAAACTTAATGATATAATCCAAAGAACAATTAAAAAGAAGGGTAAACTTTTAGTTCCTGTGTTTGCGGTTGGCCGTAGTCAAGAGGTAATGATTGTTCTTGAGAATCTAGTTAGAACAAAAAAAATACCTAAGATATCTGTATTTTTAGATGGTATGATATGGGAGGCTACAGCTATTCATACTGCATATCCTGAATATCTAAATAACAAACTTAGATCTAGGATCTTTCAACAGGGTCAAAATCCATTACTATCTGATATTTTCAAAAGAGTTGATAGTGTTGAGATGAGACAGAAGATAATTAATGATCATCAGGATCCTTGTGTTGTTTTAGCAACTAGCGGTATGATGAACGGTGGACCTGTAATGGAATATTTCAAAGAGTGGGCTCAGGAGAAAAAAAATACGATTGCTTTTGTTGGTTATCAGGCTGAAGGTACTCTTGGTAAACGAATTCAAAAAGGATGGGAAGAAATACCACTTAATACCGGTGGAAATATTGTAAATATAAAAATGAATATGAACGTTGAAACAGTGGATGGTTTTTCAGGTCATAGTGATAGAAGACAATTACTAAATTTTGTAAATAATATGTCCCCGCGCCCAGAGAAAATAATTTTTGGCCATGGTGAAGAATCTAAATGCCTAGATGTATCAACTTCAGTTCATAGAAGATATAACATTAGTACTAATGCTATGTATAATTTAGAAACAGTCAGGTTTAGGTAATAAAATTATTTACTCTCTGTTGGCTTTTTTGTTTTTTCTTCAGTCTTTGTTACTTTTTTATTTATTGGTTGAGCAAGATTCCAGAGATTATTAAAACGTTCGTCTAATAGGTGTATATCATCAATATCTACATAGGCAGTACCAATGTATGATGGTTCATCATTTGTTTCAGGTAGTATTTTTATGCCGTTTACTGCAATCTCTTTTCCATAAACAAAGTTTCTCATAGTACCTGATACATCTTCATTGAAATATCTGATATCAAGATTATCTTTATATGAATCCTTTAAATTTTTAATTATCTCCATATGGTTTTTATTATCAACTATCAACTGAACCTTGATATCTAAATCTAAGAATTTTTTGAAATATTTTAGGAATGGTTCTTTGAAGAATCTTTCCCCACCTATATGAAGTTTTATCTCATTGTTTTTTTCAAGACAATTGTTTAGCATATTATAGAGTATCCATTTTCCATTGTATTGAAGCGTTACATTTCCGTTTCTCTTTATTTTTATACCATATTTTTCAAAATTAGTGTGATAATATCTATCATAATCATCAAGTCTCTTTTCAATTGCTTTATATGTATCTTCAGCTATGAATTTTTTAAGATCGTTTTTTATATCCTCCCAGATTGCTCTAGGGTGAACTGGTAAATAGCTTTCTCGTCCAAAATCTTGATTAGCTTCATTTGAAAATAAGACTTTTGCGATAAGCCCATTTTTCATAAGACAGTTACGTCCTGTTTCAAGAGGCCTTCTAGTGATATTTGCAAACTCGTCTGCAATTTTTAGAAACTCAGAAAATTCTTTAGGAGCATCAACAATCAAAGTTATATAATAAACAGCAGCTTCTCGAGGACGATTAAATTTCATCCTCTCAAACATCATCTCAAAATCCTGGATATAATCCAGTTTAACATTACTCTTAATCTCACATCCCATCATTTAACACCAATCCTGCTTTCCAAATTAAAAGATGTATTAAACTTTTATATATTTTATGGATGCATAATTATGTGAATATGCATAACCAAAAAAACAGTTATTTTTTACTTATATCATCAATTTGTTGCAGGTATTTTCGGCAATCTCTTTTAATTGTCGCAATCTGTTTTTGAGGTATTTTATAAGCGTGTATAGAGTATTCTAATGCAAAGGTAAGACCATGAACAAAAGCACCTACATTATATTTTTTTTCTTTACTAAATTTAAATATTTCATCGGCAATCTTTATTGCATCTTCAACAGTATATGCCGTCTGCCTTTTCTTTGGTTTTTCTTCATTTTTTTTGTTCATATTTTTTTAAATAGAATTAAGATATTTAGTTTTTTACATATACTTTAAAACAAACTATATACATTTTCTTCAGAGCTATTATCTCCAAAAATATAGTTGAAAAGCCATTTGTTGTATATATCTAGATAATTTTCCTTTGTTATATTACCTTGTTTTTCATAAAACTTAGTCCATTTATCCCAAATCTTTTTTTGTTCATCTAAAAGTAATTTTATATCGTCTTGATAACGAGTGTAATAGTTAATATAAGAAGTAAAAACTTTGAAAGATCTATCTACCCCATCTTTAAATCCTTCATTAAAATTGTTATTTTTTTTGTTTAAATCTTTAATTAAACAATATTTTTTCTTTTTTAAGGGTTCTAGTTTCATCTTTATCAATTCCTTTGTTATTATGGATTTTAAATACAAAAAAGAAGGAAGGCTGGTTTAGAGACTCCTTTTCATAGGAGGGGATGGGATGCATTTAAAATAATACTACCAGCCCGATTCCTTCTATTTTAGAGTTATACAAAGCTTATTTAAGTAGCTTTTTAGCAGATGTATATGTAATTGGTTATGTAGTTAAGTAATTTATTTAAAAAAATTAAATTACATGTTAAATTGGACGTTATTTTTTAGTATTATTAATAAGGAATTTATATAAGTAGTTACTTCTTTTGTATCTTAGATTTATTGAGGAAATAATATGAAATGTGTAGAAAAAGGAGATAAAGTAAAGGTAGAGTATACTGGAAAACTTAAAGATGGAACTATATTTGATAGTTCGGAAAAACATGATGACCCCCTAGAATTCGAAGTTGGTGCAGGTCAAGTAATAAAAGGTTTTGACCAAGCAATGATAGGGATGAAAAAAGATGAAGAAAAAGAAATAACCATTGAACCAGACGATGCATATGGTCAAAGAAATCCGGAATTAATTAAAGAGATACCAAAAAAATCGTTTCCACAGGACCAAGAAATAAAACCAGGCATGGTTTTTATGATGAAAATCGAGGATGGAAGACAATTTCCAGCAGTGATATCTGAGGTTAAAGATGATACCGTTATAATTGATTTGAATCCACCGCTTGCTGGAAAAACTTTAATCTTTGAAATAAAATTATTAGAAATTGCAAGTTAAGAAAATAATATCATTAAATCCTTTCAATCCAAAAATTTTTTTTATTAATTAAGTTGATCATATAGATAGTTTCCTATCTAAATACGCCGTCGGCCGGACTCGAACCGGCGACCGCTCGGTTAACAGCCGAGTGCTCCACCAACTGAGCTACGACGGCAGTTCTACATCCCACTTACAGCACACCTGAATGCAATTTTATATTAAAAGATTACCCTAAAAACCAAGGGTTTGTGCTCTTTTTAAATCTTTCATTTGTTTTTCAACAAATCTGTATACAGTAGCATGCTTACTTCCGTTGAGAATCATTTCTATTGATTTTTTAACTATGTTTATATTGATCATATCTGAAATAACTGAGATAGTATGTCCATAGACAGATATCTTTGAATAGGTCAACTCTTCAAGAACTCTTCTTGTTTTTCCTTTTTTTCCTATTATCCTACTTTTAAGTCTTTTGACATGTGAAGGTTTTTTACCAACATAATCGTGAAGATCAAACAAAAAAAATTCCATTTGGTCAGATAAAAGCAAAAACGCGTTTTCAGGTGAAAAACCTCTACCGATTGCTCTTATAACATTTTCTGCTTTAAGTATAGTTAAAGGGTCTGCATCTTTGTTTTCACAAATTTCTACTTCGCCTTCTTCTGAGTTTATATTTATTGATATACCAGTTTTTTGTTCTAATTCTTTTTTTGTTTCACCATCATGTCCGATAAGAACACCTACTCTTTCCATTGGTATCTTTAGATATCTCATATGCATCATCTATTTTATTTGATTATTTCTTTGTAAATTTCTATTTCATCTGCTTTGATGTTATACTTATTAAAATAACTTACCATGTTTTTAATATCTCTTCTTAAAAACTCGTTTGAATTTGGATGCTCTTTTAATACAGCCTGTCCTAAATCGATTAGATAGGGGTTATCTTTGAACATTATTATGTTAAATGCACTTAGATCTCCGTGGACAAGCTTTGCTTCTTTGTACATACTTTTTATGTATCCTATTATTTTTTCAAATATTTTTTTAGGGTTTTTGATTCTAACATCTTTTAAAAGTGGAGCAGGTTTATTTTTATATCCAATATACTCCATTACAAGTATATTTTTAGTACTTAAGATTGGTTTTGGTGCTAATACATTAATTTTTTTTAATCTCGTAAGGTTTTTAAATTCTTTTTTAGTCCAAGCGTATATGATGTCCTTTCTTGTTTTTCGTATTGATTTAAAACGAGGGTCTCCAACAATATATTTTGATATGTGTTTAAAAGTCGAGGTTGATATGCGATAAATTTTTACTGCTAAAAATTTTTTATCGGGTGTAATTGCCCTAAAAACATTGCCTTCTTTACCAGTTGAAATAGGAAAATCAAATATATCAATTAATCTACTAGAAAATAGTTTTTCTAATGCAAGAAGGGTGTATTTATCAAAAACTTCGCCTTCTGTTTTTCTATCTTCACCTATAACATCTATTAGAGTTTGAAATTTTTTATCAAGTTTTTTAAGTCTTTTATCATCAATAAAATTGTTAGAAGACATCTATTTCCTCAGGAAGCAGATTTTTTCTACTCAGCACCCTGGATTGTGTTTGTCTATACCTGTAGATTATATCAGCTTTTTCATTTTGTATATCCCATGGTTTAATTATCACTAAATCGCCTGCTCTAACTCTTTGTCTTCTTTTCATTCTACCAGGTATTCTAGCAAGTCTTGATTTCCCATCTTCACATATTACAATTATTCTTGATCCGCCCATTAATCTATCGGCTATTGCAAACATCTCATTATTTTTTTTATTGGGAAGTTTTAGACGTATGTATTCTTCTTGTTCATTTGTATCCTTTTGGTTCACAAAAATCACATTTTCTTAATATATACTATAATAGTATTAATAAAGTTTTGTCTATAATTTTTAGATATCTATTTCATTAGAAATTTCTTTTAACGCATCAAGTGAAATTTTTAAAAATTCCTGCTCATTTATTCCTATATCATTGATTAGCCCTATCTTTTTCTGATCAGATAATTCAATGTAAGTTGTATCCTTAAATTTTTCATACAAGACTGGTAGTTCTACATCAGATATTTTCTGAGATGAGGTAGATTTTATTATCTTAAAAATTAGTTTTATTAGTGAAACTATTGCAATCAATGCTTTATCAATTGACCTGACAGGCACATATTCAGTGTAAACATAATTTGTTCCCATGATAGCGTTAACCCCTGCATCAGGTAATAACCCTGTTATAAGCTGATAGGATAAACTTCCTCTTTCCTCGGGGTTTTCTTCAGTGTATTCATAATCTATATTATGTAAAAGACCTGTAATTCCCCACAATTCTTGATCTCTATTCAGTCTATTAGCTATTCTTCTCATTATTGCTTCTGCTGCAACTGCTTTTTTAAGGTTTTCTTCATCTTTTAGATATTTGTTTAACAGCTCTATAGCTTCTTCTCTAGAAATCATCTTTTCAGGTCTTGTAAGCAGAGAAATTGTATTAATATTTTATTAAAAAATAAGAGTTTGCAAAAATAGATAAGATTTATTAATATAACTTCTGATTAAGAAATAATTAAATTTTTCAGACGGTGCTATTATGCTTGTTGAAGAGATAATGACAAAGGATATTGTTAAGATAGATTGTAAAAAAACTGTGTATGAAGCATGCAAAGTATATTCAGAGAAAAGAGTTGGAAGTCTAGTTGTCGCTGATAAAGATATTATCGTTGGTATTGTAACAGAGAGAGACGCTATAGAAAAAGTGATACTTGGTGACAGAGATCCGAAAAAAACTAGGATTATGGATATTATGACACCAAATATTAAGACAGTACACGCTCTTGCCCCATTAGAAAAAGCAGCAAATATTATGAAAGAAAACAATATCAAAAAACTACCTGTCATCCTAAATAACGAAATAGTAGGTATGATTACAGAAACCGATCTATCAAGAACAATAGATGCTTTTTCTGAGGCTATGAATGAATTTACTGATTTTTACACTGAAACTAAAGAAAACATTGAGAAAATGATTGATGACTGGGGCGATATACTTATTAAAATGAAGGCATACAAAAAACTTTCCAATTACCCTATTAATAACATCAAAAAGGAAGAAATCAAACGATAGTTTTTAATCTAACTTGTGTTATTTGAGGAAATGATATCTTATGGTACTTGATGATTTAGGTGATTCTTTAAAAGGGACATTAAAAAAAATTGCAAACGCAGTTCACATCGACAAAAAACTTGTAAAAGATGTAGTAAGAGATATCCAAAGAGCTCTTCTACAAGCTGATGTTAATGTTAAACTTGTTTTAAATCTTTCAAAAAAAATTGAGAAAAGAGCTCTATCTGAAAAACCACCAGCAGGTATGAGTAACAGAGAGCATGTCATACATATTGTTTATGAGGAACTTGTAAATATTCTTGGCGATTCCAAAGATCTGCCTATTAAAAAACAAATCATTATGATGGTAGGTCTTTATGGTCAGGGTAAAACCACTTCATGCGGCAAGTTAGCCACATATTTCAAGAAGAAGGGCCTTAGACCTGCTCTTATCGCCGGAGACGTGCATAGGCCTGCTGCTTATGATCAGTTGAAACAGATTGCTGAGCAAGTTAAGGTACCTTTTTATGGTGATAAGAAAGCCGATGATGCAGTTAAAGTAGTTAAACAGGGTCTTAGAGAATTAGAAAAAAGTAACGATATACTTATTGTTGATACTTCTGGTCGCCATAAGCTTGAAGATGATTTAATTGATGAGATGAAAGAAATTTTTAAGGCAACTAAACCTGATGAAAAGCTACTTGTGATTGATGCAGCAGTAGGTCAACAAGCAGGTCCTCAGGCTAAGGCATTTAATGATGCTGTTGATATTACTGGTATTGTTCTTACTAAGCTTGATGGTACTGCAAAAGGAGGAGGCGCACTGAGTGCCGCATCTGAAGTTGATGCACCTATTGTTTTTATTGGAACAGGTGAACACCCAAGGGATTTTGAAAAATTCGATCCAGCTGGTTTTATATCCCGTTTACTTGGAATGGGGGATATTAAATCTCTTATTGAAAAGGCAGAAGAAAGCCTTAAAGGAAAAGATGCAGAGAAAACCGCCAAAAGGATTATGTCAGGTAAATTCACTCTTCATGATATGTATGATCAAATGGATATGCTTGCTGGGATGGGTTCACTTAAAAAAATAGCTGAAATGCTACCAGGTGGCTTTCCTGGTAAAGGCAAAATAAAAGATGAAGATATGCATGGTACAGAAAAAAAGATGTCTAAATTTAAAGTTATTATGGATTCTATGACTGACGAAGAGATGGATGATCCAACTATTATACGTTCATCTCGTATTAAAAGAATTGCTCGTGGAGCTGGTGTAGAAAACAGAAATGTAAAGGAGCTTTTGAAATATTATAGAGTGATGAAACGTACTATGAAAGGTCTTTCCGGGAACCGTAAAATGAAAAAGAATCTTATGAAACAACTTAAGTTTGGAAAATAAAATTGAGTAAGATATGCTATTTGATAATTACCAGGATTTAGTTGATAATGGAAAAGAATTCAGGATAAAACAAATCCGCAAAGATTTCCTTGATGTTCTATCTTATTCATTAGATGCCGTTGACCCTTATAACTCTGTAAAAAAAATGTTTTCTAAAGATAAGATTATTTTAGGTGATAAAAATATTGATTTATCTACTTTTGATAGTGTATATCTGGTATCTTTTGGTAAGGCAAGTATCGGTATGGCTGAAGCAATTTGCGATTCTGTTGATATAAAAGAGGGCGTGGTTGTCACAAATGAAAAAGAAAGAAAAATTAAGAGTAAAAATATTAAAACGTTTGTAGGAAGTCATCCTATACCTGATGAAAACAGTATAAAGGCAGCCGAAAAAATACTTAGTCTATTTGAGAAGTGTAAAAATCGTGATCTTCTGATTGTATTGATATCTGGCGGGGGTTCAGCTCTTTTATGTAAACCTCGAGTTAAATTAGAGGATATCCAAAAGATTACTGATCTTTTATTGAAATGTGGTGCAAATATTAACGAAATTAATACTATTAGAAAACATATTTCTTTTGTAAAAGGAGGGCAATTAGTAAAATATGCAAATTGCAAGGTTGTTTCTTTTGTTATCTCAGATATTGTAGGTGATCCACTTGAGTTTATTGCATCTGGCCCAACTTACCCTGATTCAACTACTTTTAACGATGCATGTAAGATTTTAAAAAAATACGAAATATGGGAAAAAACACCTGATTCTGTAAAAAAAGTTCTTATTAATGGTATAAAAAAAGAAATACCTGAGACACCAGATAAAAAAGACTCTGTTTTTAAAAATGTAGATAATGTTATTGTTGCAAACAACACTCTAGCTTGTAAAAAAGCTATAGAAAAAGCAGAGGATTTAGGTTATAAAACTATGATTCTTACTACAAAATTAGAGGGTGAAGCAAAGGATATGGCACATTTTTTAGTAGATAAAACTGTTAATTATGAAACAAATTCTGATAAGATGATGTTTATTTGTGGTGGTGAAACTACTGTTACAATCAAAGGAGATGAAAAGGGTGGTAGAAACCAAGAAATGGTTTTAGCATCTGTAGAAAAAATTTCTAAACAAAATATTGTTTTTTGTTCTTTTGCATCTGATGGGATTGATGGTAATTCTGATGCTGCTGGCGCAATAGCAGATGGTAAAAGTTTTAATAGGGCAAAAAAACAGGGGTTAGATCCTAATTTTTATCTTAAAAACAATGATTCATATAATTTTTTTAAAAAACTTGGTGATTTATTTTTTACAGGACCTACTGGTACTAATATAATGGACATTCAATTAATAGCTAAATATAGTGAATAATATATACCGTAAAGTATATAAATGTAATGAACAAATATACGTTAATAAGATATTTAATAAATTATTTAATGTAAAACATGGATAAGGTATTGTAATATGAAAAGTAAATCTACCTATAAAATTATTACAGTGTTTGCTATTTTTATCCTATTATTTACTTTTAATCCTGGCTTATATGTAAAGGGTGGTTTTGATAAAAGAGATAATGAAGGAATTTGGGTTGATAATTTTGAAGACCAATCAGGACTCGATGTCAATAAATGTGTTTATATATCTGATGAGGATGCTTTTAGATTAGCAAAAAGTGAGGAGCCTAGATCGCTTGATTACAATAACTATCCAAGCAAGGTTAATGTATGGTATAACTCTGTTACTATTCTTGATGATACTCTTAGCAAAATAATCTCTAGAATCATAAAACCAGATTTATTACCAGGAACCGAAGCAAGTGTTGATGAAAAAGAAACTATAGGGAAACTCGATAGTAAGGTTTTAGAAACAGAAGGGCCGAAACCCTATAAATCTGCAGATTTCAAATTGTATCCAATGCAACATTTTCAATTTAAAATAGATCAGAAAAAAGATGATTTGAAAAATATTAGAATTAAATGGTGGTTTGGTTCTTATGATGAGGAAGCATATCTAGACGAGATTAGTATGTATATCTGGAATTATAATTCACTTATACCCTCTTGGGGAGATGAAGTTACAATAGACTATAATGAGTCAAACATAGGAGGGGAAGATGCAGATATATATAATACTCTGAAATTTGAAGACTGTCTTAGTGATGAAGGATACATAGATGTAATTGTTATTGGTACGCCAATCATGAATAAATATGCCTCTTTTTTACATACAGATTACATAAACGTTAGTCTTACCTCAAGGGAGGGTTATGTTTCTGAAGGATCTATCACATCTGAAGAGATAAACCCCGATACTCTCGGGAGGTGGGATAGAATAATATGGGAAGAATCAACACCAGCTCTTACAAATATTACAATACAAGTTCTAGATGAAAACGGTGATTTAATTGATGGATATGAAAGTAAAAATTCTCCTCTTGATATATCTTCAATAACAGATAAAAGCATCATTAAACTTAGAGCAGTACTGCGTTCAAAATCTTTAGATAAAACACCAAAACTAAAGAGCTGGGCAGTTTTATTTTACAAAAAAAACAGCTATACAGATAGTTTTGAAGATACGTATAGAATAGATGAAACAAAAGGTTTAACAATAATATCTAGCGGAGAAGTAGGTATTAGTAGTTATTTTAGTGACTGGCCCCTTTTTGGTAAAAACTCAGATAACACTCGTTCATATACAGGTAAAACATTATCCAAACCTAGTGATTATCACTGGTATTCAGAAATGGATAAAGTCGGCGGTAAATTCCGTTCACCAGTTGTATACGATGGAAAAGTGTATATCAGTTCTTATGACAAAAAAATATATGCTTTTAACGAAAAAGCAGATAAAGAAGGAAAAGAACAGGATTATATAGATAGCAGTAGTGCAAAATATTTTGTTGATTCATCACTTGCAGTATCTGAAGATTATGTTATTTTTGGTACAAGTGAGCTTGGAAAAAACAATAAAATCTACTTTTTAGATAAAGATAATTTAACAAAAGAGATCTATGAGTACTCACCAGCCAATGGTGCTATATGTTTTTCATCAGCACCAGTTATAGATGATGATAACATCTTTATTTCATCTTGGAGCGGACGTATATGGAATATACCATTGACTTCTATTCTAAATCAATTCATTGGTGGTAACAATAAATTAATTGGTATCGATATGAGTGGAGAGCCACTCTGGGAAGCAAAAAATCTACCAGCAGGTAGTTTTTCAACACCCGCTGTTGGTGAAGGTAAAGTGTTTGTAGGCTGCCAAAATATGTGGGGAAAAAACCTTTTTGCATTTGATATAGACACAGGTGAAAAGGTTTGGAATATATCTGTTGGAAAACCTTATGGTGTTATCGGAAGGTCTTCACCTGTTTATGCTGATGGTAAGATATTTATTTTATGTAACGAGAAAAAAGAGATATTATCAAAAGGTATTAACAAGATATATGCAGTAGATGCTTCCACTGGTGACATTCTTTGGAATAAAAGTATAGGTGAATCGATAATATCTTCTATTTTTAATCTACAGTTAGGAATTTTTAATAATGCACCAATTTCCACACCTGCTTTTTATGATAAAACTTTATATGTTTTATCACCTAGTGGTAATTTCTATGCTTTTAATTCAAGTTCTGGAGATGAAAGATGGTCTGTAGATTTTTCAAATGAAACTTTATTACCTGAGATATATACTACCTCGCCTCTTGTTGTTGATAACAAACTATATGTAATAACAGGTAGCACTATTCATTGTTTTGATACTAACCAATTAGAAAATCCTGTAAAAAAATGGGAATATGAATTATCCATACCTGAATCATATCCTTGGTTTCAACCTCCACCTCCTGATATCATAGCATCACCAGTTATAGCTGATGGTTTAATGTTTCTTAGTAGTACAGAAAACTATACTAATTTTACTGGCCGAGTTTATTGTTTTGGCAATTATGAACCAAATGATTATGGTTATATAGAATCAACTCCTATTTATCTACCTAAAAGCCATTGGTGGGATAACTTTTCAGCAGAGGTTGTAGACACAACAGTAAATAATACCGTATCGTTTCATATTCTTGATAAAAAAGGAAACATTATAGACGGTTTTAAAAATTTAAACGGCTCAGAAATTAGTTTAACAAAACTTACTTCAAACGCTATAAGACTTTATGCAGAGTTTAATATCGGAAATCATGATGAAACTCATCCTTCATTAAAAAGTTGGACAGTAGATTGGGTCTCTGAAGAAGGAGTACCCGTTTTTAACGATACAGATACTGGAGGATGGATCAATGAAGAGCTCGGTGATTGTTCTGTTACTGCAATTGATAAGGGAGATGATGGTATCCTATCTGGTATTGATGTTACTTCCGCAGAATATAAGTTATCTTATATTCCAAAAGGTAAAACTAAAGCCGTTTACTCAGATTGGATTGATGCAGAATGTAGCGATAACATCTCAGGTGTTAAAGAAACCACGGTCACTGCTAAAATAAGCGAATCTGGTTTAAACATAAAAGATCTTTTGAATATTACTTTTAGAATTAGTGATCTTGCTGGAAATATTGGAACTTCAGAAGAAATAGAATTAAATACAGATATTAATACACCTTCTTCGTATATTACAAATAAGGATACAATCGAAAGTACAACATATTTTAATGAGTTGTTTAACATCTCTGCAGATGCTTCTGATACGGGAGGATCTGGTATAAGAAAAACTTTATTAAAATATAGATATAGCGATTCCCAAGATGGACCTTGGGATAGCTGGGTTGATTACAAAGAAAGTGTTTCTTATTTTAAATGGGAATTTGGTTTAGATGAAGATGATGATCCTCTGAAATCTGCTTGGTATGAGATTACAACAGTTGCAATCGATAAGGCAGGAAACGAGGAAGAAATAACAGATGATAAAATTGTAAAAATATTTTATGATAACATTGATCCATCAATTGATACTGATATAGGCAAAGTTTTTAGATCTAGAGAAGTACCGGTATTTAATTTTGATGTAAGTGATGATTTCAGACTTGATTCTTTGTACTATAGACCTGATTCAAAAACAAGCTGGTCACTAGTAGATGATTATGAAGACATAGACAAAAAAACCGAGTCTATTACCTGGTCATTTTCTGATTCATATTGGGCTGAAATGAATCAATCTGAAGAACATACAATCTATTTTAAGGTTACAGACTTCAGCGGAAATGAATATGTAACAACACAAGAAAATTCACCTATTATAAAAAAAGATGCAAATGCTTCTAGATACATTGATATATCTGATTTTTCAGAGTGGCACTGGGGTAACACCTTTACAATCGGAGTAAAAGACATCGAAGATATTGACGTGAAAATGGTTAAACTATATTATAAATATTCAGAGAATAAAGAAAACTGGACTGAGGAATGGACACAGTATGGTATAAACAAAAGCCTCACACCATATGAATGGGAGTTTATCCCACCAGAAAACGATGGATATTACAAGTTTTATTTGCAGATAGAGGATACATCAGGTAAGATTCATACCTCATCGGTTGAACAAGTTAAGATAACTATATTCCCTCTCCTTGAAACAGCACTTTTCTCATTATTAATAGTATTATTCTTGGTTACATCTATTATAATAATTAAGAAACTAAAAAGTTATAGAAATCTATAAAAAATTTTTTATTTTTCTGGATAGTATTTGAAAAGATTTGATACAAGTTCATCGATTCCTTTATTATTTTCACAAGAAATTTTTAGAAAATCTGAATCTGTTTTTTTAATATCAGATTTATTTTCCACTATGATAAATTTTGATTTTTCAAACATTTTTTCTAGTTGAGATAATAGTTTTTTCTGATCAGAACAGCTATACCCACATGTTTCACTCGAATCGATAACAAAAACGATTATATCTGCAAGATATTTTAAAGCAGCTATAGCCTGTTTTTCAATTTTATTTCTTTCAGATAGGGGTCTATCTAGAAGACCAGGTGTATCAATTATCTGAAATTTTTGTTCTATAAAATGCTCTGTTTTTTGTATATGGCCGATATATATTTCTTTAGTTGTAAAAGGATACACTGCGATTTTTGGTTTTGCATGTGATAAACAACGTAAAATAGATGATTTACCAACATTTGGAAAACCAGCGATTACAACAGTTGGAATATCTTCTATTACCGGAAAGTATCTTAGAATATCCCGGGCTTTAATAAGCATGTCTAAGTCTTTTTTTATTTGTTTTATAACACTAGAAATTCTACCATAGATTTCTTTTTTTTTCTTAATTAAAAAATCGAGATCTTTTGATTTTCTAAGGTTTTTTATTTGACTATTAAAAATTTTTTCACAGGTGTTTTTAGCCCAGTTTACCGCTCCAAGAGATTTTTTTAGTTTATCAACATCTATTTTTATATCTATCAATTCCTGGTAAAATTCAGGTAGATTATCAATTGATGGAAAGGTTTTTACATATTTATCAAGTCTTTGGATAATTGATTTGGAAAAAGATTCTATTTTTGCTATTATTGTTTTCTTTTTTCTATAGAATCTATCTTTATCTGAAATCTTTATTTTCTTTGTTTTTTTAAAAGAAACATCAAGCAATTCTTCTGCCGAGAGTACTGTAGTGATTTTATCAAACATCGCTATATGATAAAATATTCATGGTTATATCTCTTTTCGTAATATTTAATTAATAAAAAAATATTTTATCCAATAGGGATTTGGATAGTTTTTCCGTTGTTATTTTCATTTGTCTCTGGAACGTAATCGAACGGATCAACTTTTAAAGTATATAATGTGCCAGGCCTACAAGCATATTTGGATATATCACTTCCATCTATAGATTCACCTGGGCTCAATATATTATCCCAATCATTAGGATAGCGCGTACAAAAGGCAATATCAGCATAACCTGAAAAATCCCCTAATAAGATATTAACTCCATCTCTCTTAACCATTCCACCATCTGGAAATAGATCAAAATTTCCTACATAAGCATTTCCATCTCCAACATTTTTTATTTTCCATCTTATGCTATAACCTAATTCCCCTGGACCATTATTTTTATAAGCTTCAAGATTAATAATTTCTAAATCGACATTTGCACCATTTCTATGTCCTTCATAATCTGCATTCAAAGTAGCAGAGTATTTCCTTTCTATTGTTGGCCAGAATAATACTTTGATAATCATTGATTCTTCGGTTTTTAAAGTGAAATCACCACCACCTTGAGTAATATAAAATCCATGAAATCCTTCCTCTTCTTCAAGATATATATAACCTCTAACCGTATCATCCCCTGTATTTTTTAGAGTAAAATCTCTAGTTTTTGAGTATTCCTCACTTTTAGAACAAACTTTTACTCTTCCAAAGTCACCATCGCCAGTTAACTCTAAGTTACCATTAGACAAAGAGCTTTTAAAAGTATCTGATATATGTAATGCATCTTGTTGTAAACTTAAGACATTATTATTAAAAAACAGTTTATTATTAGTATTTTGAGTCGGAAATAACTTTATAGTATTTAAAAAAATTTTAAAAAAACCCCCTATTTGTAAGTTTAGAATTTTTATTATTGGTATATTTATTTTAGAACGGCTTTTTCCCTCGTATGCTTCTCCTTTTAAATTCAAAGAGACCGGAGGTGAAGGAAAAATTGGGCATACTTCTATTTCCTTATCAGAAAAATTGTTACTATCCTTTTCATTCTCATTTATAACATTCAATGCAGATACACTAGTATCTGCAAGCATTATTACTAACAAGATTAAAAATATCCTTTTCTTCATTATTTATACCCCCAATTTAAATATCTATAACTGATAATAATAAAATATTATATTAATTTTTTGTAATCAAACAATTTGTTATATTTTATACTGCTTTTAGTTTTATTTATTATATATATCACAAGATTTTTAAACATTCAAATTATTAATTATGTGAATGGGTGGAGGAAATATGCTCAAAAAAATAATTGTTATATTTCTATTTTTAATGCTGTTTTCAACTTTGATTATTCCAATAATAAGTGGGGAGAAAATAACAAAAAAAGTATCAAATAACTCAGTAAAAAATAACTACATACAAAAAAGTATTATATTATCTGATTCTAACTCATCAAGTTTTAAAATTAATAGCTACACTGATGCTTTTGGTTATCCTAATGATAATACCCCCCTAACTGTATATGGATTAGAATATTATGGAAAAAGGTGGGATATTGATTTTCAACAATGGAATTATAAATTTAGATTTGATTGGTATCAGGCAAAAAGAAAAGAACCATGGGGAGATGGTGCTGGATTTGATGAGGAAAAATACGTTGCTTTACAACCACAATTGTATATTACTGAATCTGGGATTGTAGGTGGTTCGGGAAGAGACTTTGATCAAGCTGGGTGGAATGTACAGGAGCATAATACCGGTGACTTTTCTAGTGTTGCTGAAGCAGCCTGTTCAGCAGTAATAGGCTGTTTTCCTTATGTTGGATTAGAATTTTCTTATGGTTTGGAATTAGCAAAAGCTCTTCATGACCATACCGACAATTCTCCAGAACCATCTTATGAATGGCTTGGAAAACAAATAAAAGAAGGTTCTGGATTTTTTAAATATGATTGTTATGTTAAACCCAACAAACACTTTGTGATAAAATGGAGACTTCATGTCTGGGCTTCTTCAATGGACCGAAGTTATCAAGAATATAATATGGAGTGGAGAGCAGAAGGAGATTCTCCGCCCCCTCAAGAGATACAAGTATCACCCCCCAGTCATAATTTTGGAAGGGTAGAATTGGAACATACTGAAAGGAAAACTTTTGAATTAACCAATACGGGTACAAAAACTGTTTCAGTTTATGGAATATATGTTTCAGGTCCCGGATTTAGTAGATCTGGATTTCGTGCTGGATATATAGAACCTGGGAAAACCAAAGAAACTTATGTAACGTTTAGCCCTAATTCCAAAGGTAATAAATACGGGACTTTACGTATAGATTGTGGTGATCCTCCAGAATATTTTATTACCGTAGATCTATCTGGTAGAGGTATAGAAAAATCAAAAAATAAAATTATCAAATCAACTAATATATTTATACAGAATTCTAGATTAAATTCATTGTTCGAAAAACTAATATGCCGATTATATCACTAATAAAATTGAAATAGGCTTATGTTATAATGAAAAACAAAATTTTGTTAATTATAGTGTTAATTGCGATAATAGTATTTCTAATAGGTTTTCTATTAAATTATAGTATTTCAGAAGAGAATAATTATGAAGAAAAACAAAAATTTATTGGTAAATGGGAGACAAAAAATGGTCTCTATGTATACACATTTTACATTGATGGATGCTGTATAATCAACGATGATGAAGGAAAATGGAAAATTGAAGAAGATAAACTTACCATTATGCTTCATGACGGTCATCTAAAAAATATTAATAAATATTCTTTTTCAGATGATGGTGAGATATTACATATTGCCGGTGTCACATTCTATAAACAATAATTATTTGAAAACTCATCAAGATAACCATTTTTGTAAAAAATGAATTTTCATATAGGTTTTATAGAAGATAATTATTTTTCATTAAGATCAAAATATGATTTAACACCTGGTTGAAATAAATAAATAATGATTATCATCCCAAAAATTGTTTTAACAACAGAGGTGGCTGGACCAATTTGAGTAGATAGTACAAATGCTGTTATAATATCAATAATAATCAGTCCTATTAATACTATCCATGCCCAGCTACAAGATTTAAATAAACCATATATTACAATTAAGCTTATTCCTAAAATTATCATATCTGCAAAAAATAAGGGAAATAAACCAAATACAGAATCACTTGGATGTAAAAATATATTTAACCAAATTAATTTTGAAAAAGAAGAAAAACTAAGCCATATAATTATGATCCATATTCCATATGGTATTCCTAAAGGTTTATTTTCTGTCATTACAATATAGTAGAATATAATTAATAATATTTAAGTTTTATAAATCATCTATTTTAGAGATTTAAAACAAGAAATTAAAAACTTTATTTCATCGCTGAAAATATTAAGCCAAAAAACCTGTTATCAAAAATCAATTTAGAACATGTTTATTTGAAAAACTTTATGTGATAGATGTAAATTAAGATGTTGGTAAATTCAATGGACGAGGGCTACATTCTTTCTAATAAGTTTCGTAAGGCAGTTCTTGAAGGTTTTGCCAGTGGTGAAACAAATATAAAAGAGATTTCTAAAAAACATCGTATAATACCAAGAGTTGCTGAAAAGATTTTTAATGAATTTATTAAAAATGATATATTAACTAAAAAAAACGATAAATATGTTTTAACTGAAAAAGGAGAAAAGATAGCTGAATATCTAAAATAATAAAAGAGTTTATGGGGGAGAAAAACGGATTTATGAAAGTATATTTACTACAAACCCTTAAAGAAATAGCTTTACTTGGTGGAATAAAAAACAAGGTTGAGATATCCTCAAAAGAACTAGGTAAACAACTACATACAAGTCAACAAACCGCGTCTAGATATCTTCTAGAGCTTGACAAAAAAGGATTTATTCAAAGAGAGCTGGGAATTAAAAAACAACTTATAAAAATCACAGATTCCGGGGAAAATCTGTTACAGGATGAGTATGTTGATTATCAAAGAATTTTTGAGTTGTCAGATAAACTTTATTTCAAAGGAACATTAACATCAGGGCTTGGTGAAGGTCGATATTACACAGAGCAGAAAGGATATGTCAAACAATTCAAAGAAAAACTTGGTTTTTCACCTTATCCTGGTACATTAAATATTGAAATTGAGCACGTCGAAAAAAATAAGTTAAGACTCCTAAAAGACCATAAAGCAATTACAATTGAAGGATTTAATACAGATAACAGGACCTTTGGAAATGTTAGATGTTTCAAAGCAAGACTCAATAATACAAAAGCAGTACTTGTACTTCCTTTAAGAGGCCATTATTCTCATATCTTAGAATTCATATCACCAATATTTCTTAGAAAAAAACTAGATGTTGAAGATGGAGATAGCATAAATATTGTTATATATCTAAAAGAGTAACTAGCAAGAGGAGATACTATGAAAAACAAAGATGTAGCAGAGATTCTTTATGAGATAGCTAACATCCTTGATATCAAAGGTGAGATTTTTTTTAAAACAAGAGCCTATAGAATGGCTGCACAAAAAATAGAGGTTTTAGATGAAAAAATAGATGATTTGGTAGATCAAAAAAGACTTACAGACATTGAAGGTATAGGACAAGCTATATCTAAAAAAATAACTGAACTAGTAGAAACTGGAAAACTCAAGTACTATGAGGATCTTAAAAAAGAGATCCCTCAGGGTGTTCTTGATATGTTAAAGATTTCTGGTCTTGGCCCAAGAAAAATATCTGCACTTTATAAAAAACTAGAAATTAGGAATATTGAGCAACTTAAATCAGCATGTAAAAAGGGAAAACTTAGAAATCTAGATGGTTTTGGAGAGATAACAGAGAAAAATATTTTACGCGGTATTAAGATGCTTGAAAAAACTAGTGGTAGAGCACTTCTTAATGTGGCCTATGAAGATGGACGAAAATATATTGAATTTCTAGAGGGTTGTAAAGAGATCAAAAGATTAAGTTTAGCTGGTAGTCTTCGTAGGAGAAAAGAAACAATAGGTGATCTGGATATACTTGCCTCATCTGAAAAACCAAAAATTGTTATGGATTATTTTGTTGATTATGAAAATGTTAAAAGAGTTTTATTGAAAGGAAGTACTAAAACTAGTGTTATTTTAAATGATGATCTGCAGGTAGACCTTAGAGTTGTTTCTGATGAGAGCTTTGGTGCAGCGCTTCAATATTTTACTGGTAGTAAAGAACATAATGTAAAAATGAGAAGTATTGCTATAAAAAATGGTTACAAACTAAACGAATATGGTTTATTTGAAAAAGATACCGAGAAATATATAGTTGGAAAAGATGAAGAAGAGATTTATAAAAAACTTGGACTCAGTTTTATACCACCTGAACTTCGTGAAAATAGAGGAGAAATAGAAACAGCACTCGAAAAAAAACTTCCCAAACTTGTTGATTACAAAGATATCAAAGGAGATTTACATGTCCATAGTAACTATAGTGACGGCGTGGAAAAAATCGAGGATATAGCTAAAAAAGCTAAAAAAATGGGTTATGAATATGTTGGTATCGCAGATCATAGTCAGTCTTTAAGAATAGCTAGAGGGCTATCTGAAAATAGAGTAAAAAAGAAGATTGAGGAAATAAAAAAATTAAACAAAAAAATTCCTGGTATCCATATTTTTTGTGGAACCGAGTGTGACATCAAAACTGATGGGGCTCTTGATTATAGTAAAAAAACACTTGAGATGTTTGATTTTGTTGGAATAGGTATACATACAAAGTTTAAGATGGATAAAAAAGAAGCAACAAATCGAATAATAAAAGGTATGGAAAACAATTACTCTACTTTTTTGGCTCATCCAACTTGCAGGATTATAAGCCATAGGGAACCCTTGGATCTTGATATTGAAAAAATTCTTGATAAAGCAGAGGAAACAAACACATATATGGAGATAAACTCTTTTCCAGATAGACTCGATTTAAATGATATTCATACTAAAATGGCAAAAGATAGAAACGTAAAAATTGTGATAAATACAGATGCTCATAACCTCGATCAACTAGATTTCATAAGATACGGTGTTGCAACTGCTAGAAGAGGATGGCTTGCAAAAAAAGATATCCTAAATACAAAAAAATTAAATGAAATAAAAAAGATTTTTGGGATGTGAAATGTAGGATATGAAGAAAAAAGAGGCAGAGAAAAAAATAAAAAAATTACGAGAGGAGTTAAATTATCATAACTACAAATATTATGTAGAAAGTAGTCCTGTCATTTCAGATTATGAATATGATCAACTACTTAAAAAATTAGAAAAATTAGAATCAGAATATCCTGATCTTATAACCCCTGATTCTCCAACTCAAAGAGTAGGGGAAAAACCTGTTGATGAGTTTGAAACAGTAGAGCATAAAGTACCAATGCTTTCACTTGATAACACATATACTTTTGAAGAGTTGCATGATTTTGATGAAAGAGTAAAAAAGAATGTGGGTGAGGTTGAATATGTTGTTGACCCAAAGATTGATGGAGCAGGTGTAGCACTTCTTTATAAAAATGGTAGATTTGAAAGAGGTGCAACCCGTGGGGATGGAATACGTGGCGATGATATCACTCAGAATCTTAAAACTATTTATAGCATACCCTTAAAACTTCGTGATGATACATTTAAAAATATTGAGGTCCGCGGCGAAGTATATATGCCTGTTGATGGTTTTAAAAAATATAACAAAGAAAGAGAAAAAAAAGGAGAACCTGTTTTTGCTAACCCTAGAAATGCTGCAGCTGGTTCTCTAAGACAGCTTGACCCAAAAATAGTAGCAGATAGACCTCTTGATATTTTCATTCATTATTTATCAGATTCAGATAAAAATTTTGAAACACATAAACAAGCTATGGATGCTTTAAAAAAAGCAGGTTTTAGAATAAACCCCCTTATAAAAAAAGTAAAAGATATTGATGAGGCTATAAAATATTGCAACGAGCTTGAGAAAAAAAGAGATAGTCTAAATTATGAAATTGATGGAGCTGTAATAAAAGTTAATTCTTTTGAAAAACAAAAAACACTTGGTGCTACTACTAAAAATCCTCGTTGGGCTATTTCATATAAGTTTGCCGCAAAGCAATCTACAACAAAGATTGAAGATATTGATATACAGGTCGGAAGAACTGGTGCTATTACCCCTGTTGCTATCCTTGAACCTGTGCAAGTAGGCGGTGTTACTGTATCTCGTGCTACTCTTCATAATTTTGATGAACTTAAAAGAAAGGATATACGTATCGGTGATCATGTATTAGTTGAAAGAAGCGGTGATGTGATTCCTCAGGTTGTAAAAAGCATTAAAGAGAAAAGAACAGGTAAGGAAAAACAAAAAAGAATTCCAAAAAAATGTCCTATTTGTAAAACAGAGGTTGTAAGACCCGAAGGGGAGGTTGCTGTAAGATGTCCTAATAAGCAATGTCCCGCTCGTCTTAAATGGCGTCTTATTTATTATGCTTCTAGAGATGCAATGGATATTGATCATCTTGGTGAATCAACTATTGATAAATTACTAGACGAACAACTTATTGATGATATAGCAGATTTATACACCTTAAAAAAAGATGATATTTTAAAATTAGAAGGTTTCAAAGAAAAATCTGCAGAAAACCTAATTGATTCAATTGAAAAAAGTAAAAACCAGGGTTTATCTAGACTTATCTATGGCCTAGGCATAAGACATGTTGGTAAATATGCATCACAACTGCTTGCATCAAAATATAGTTCAATTGAAGAATTATCTAATGCAAGTGAAGAAGAATTAAAAAATATAGATGGTCTTGGTGACAAATCTGCTGATTCCATTGCTACTTTTTTTGCAACAAATGAAAACAAAAATTTAATAGACCGACTCAAAAAAAATGGTGTAAAAACAAAAAAAGAAAAAACAAAAGAAAAACTTCCTTTAGAAGGAAAGACATTTGTTTTTACTGGGGGTCTTAATAATTTTACTCGATCTGGTGCATCTGAAATTATACAGAAAAAAGGTGGTATTGTAAAATCATCTATCGGAAAAGATATAGATTATGTAGTAGTTGGAAAGGATCCCGGTAGTAAATATAATAAAGCAAAAAAGCTAGAACTAAGAATTATTAATGAAGAAGAATTCAAAAAATTAATGTCAGATTAAAAGAGGTGAAAGAATGGCTGAATGTAAAATAGAACAAAACAAAGAAAGATGTAATTGTACTTATCCATGTGACAAAAAAGGAATGTGCTGTGAATGTATTAGATATCATCTAAGTATGAATCAGCTACCAGCATGTTGTTTTCCTGATGATGTGGAAAAAACTTATGATAGAAGTTTTGAAAAGTTTATTGAGGTATACCAAAAGAGATAAAAATCATATATTTAACATACTCTTATAAGTAATTAGTTCATTTATTATTGAGGATGCCAAGCATGAAAGGAGATCCCCTAGAGTTTTTTAATGATCCAAGTGATACATCAAATACTGCTGAATATGAGTATATTGATAAGATTTTGATGAGTACCGAAAGAAATAAAATACTTTTTGATTGGTCTCCACTAGCAATTATTATAGTTAGCAATAAAGGGATTTTTTTAGATGCAAATAGAAAACTCTATGATTGGCTGGGATATAGGCCAGATGAAGTCATCGGAAAAAGTTTCACAAAAGTTTCTTTTCTACCTGATGAATCTAAAAAAATAATTGTCAACAATTTTCATAAGCGTATGAGAGGAGAAAAAGTGCCTCCTTATGAAGTTGAATTAATTCATAAAAATGGAATGAAGAAATACGGCGAAATCCATGGTAATTTGTTAAGTGATGAAGCTCGTGGAGTTGCTATGGATATTATAATGGTATCGGATATAACAGAAAAAAAGAAAGCCTTTAAAAATTTAAACAATAACGAGGAAATATACAGAATTTTATTTGAAAATACTGATGAGCTCATACAAATTTTAGATGCTGATGGAAATTTTGTTGATGTGAATCCTGCGTGGTTAAAAAAATTGGAGTATTCTAAAGAAGAACTCGGTAATATCACAGTTAAAAATATTTTACATGAGGATCAGATTAATGATTTTATGGAGGTTTTTAATAAAGCTACCAGAGGTGAGAGTATTGAAAATATTAAGACTGTTTTTATTTCAAAAACCGGTAAAGAAATAAGTTTACAGGGAATTATAAATGGATTCTTTAAAGACGAAAGATTTATTGCAACAGTAGGAATATTTAGAGATAATTTAAAATAATAATTTGACAAAGTACTCTTGGGAGTTATAATTATGGATAAAAAAATTGATAGTGTCAAAATAAGCACCTCCATATCTTAGATAAGGCTACATATGATCTGCACCAACCCCGTATAGACTGGTTGGTGCTATGGTATGGGAAACGTCTCCAGAAACGTTTCACCCTGTGTT
>Ga0180433_10002306_pt1 | contig 29685 bp, 26 predicted proteins | sample SS_ome_8_FD_132980 | JGI IMG/M metagenome (GOLD analysis project Ga0180433, IMG submission 132980) | Hypersaline lake sediment archaeal communities from the Salton Sea, California, USA - SS_1_D_1 metaG | ecosystem: Environmental > Aquatic > Non-marine Saline and Alkaline > Hypersaline >... | reverse complement strand
GTCTGTTATTTTGTCAGTTATTACGATTATTACCAGCCAGAATCATACCTGCCTGCACAAGATATCTACATTCCAAAAGAAACCAAAGTTAACAGCGAAATTGAACGATTGCGGGTTGAAGCTACCGCATCGGTCGTAAATCGCCCAGATACAATCATCATCGCATCTGTATCATGCATCTACTCGCTGGGTAATCCTCATGACTATAAAAATCTTGCATTTGCTCTTACGGTTGGTCAAAAAATAGGCCGTAACGATCTGATACGACAGTTAATTTTTATCCAGTATGTAAGAAATGATATAGAAAAAAGTTCCGGTACATTCCAAGTTTTAGGCAATACAATTGAAGTTAACCTACCCTACCAGAAAGAGAAACTCAGAATTGAACTTTTTGGAAATGAGATAGAAAGCCTTCAATGGGTAAGCAAACACAATAATACTGTTGTGCAAAACTTGGACAATACGTTAATTTTCCCGGCTAAACATTTTGTTACAACCGAAGGGAAAAAAAGAGCAGCAATAGCAAGCATAAAAGCTGAACTTAATGCATATGCACCAACAGTTGAAAATCCACTGTACAAAGATAGAATTGAAAAAAGAATAGCGCACGATTTGGAAATGATTCAAGAAGTTGGCTATTGCTCAGGCATCGAAAATTATTCTGTCCACTTTGATGGCAGAAAACCAGGCGAGCCGCCATTTTGTTTGTTTGATTTCTTTGAAAAAGATTTTCTTACCATCATTGATGAATCACATATTGCAATACCACAATTTCGTGGCATGTACGCCGGAGACAGGTCACGTAAAAAATCGTTAATAGAATTTGGATTCAGGTTGCCATCTGCATACGACAACAGACCATTACAGTTTGAAGAAATAGAAAAACATCTGAACAATGTTATTTTTGTCTCTGCTACCCCAAGCGACTATGAGCTACAACATTCTGACAATATCGTTGAACAAATTATTCGGCCAACAGGTTTAGTTGATCCAAAAATTAACATTGTCTCCCGTGTTGGGCAAATGAATCATCTGCTTAAAGAAATACAAAAAACAACAGAAAAAGGATACCGAACACTTGTAACTGTGTTGACCAAAAAATTGGCAGAGCAGTTGGCAAAATATTTGCAAGAAAAGCAAATAAAAGTCTGTTACTTACACAGTGACTTAAAAACACCAAAACGTACCGAGCTTTTGCAAAAGCTCAGAATGGGTGTTTTTGATTGCCTGGTTGGAGTTAACCTACTACGAGAAGGATTAGACTTGCCAGAAGTTGCGCTTATGGCAATCATGGATGCTGACATAGAAAGTTTTTTACGAGACAAGCGATCACTCATTCAGCTTATCGGCCGCGCTGCAAGAAATGTAGAATCAAAAGTTGTCATGTATGCCGACAAAGTAACAAAATCAATGAAAGCAGCAATCGATGAAACAGACAGACGCAGAACAATCCAGGAAAATTACAACAAAGAGCACGGCATAACCCCACAAAGCGTAAAGCGTGAAGTTACAAAAAGCATCACAAAACTTCAAAAAGCTATTCAAGATTCATCAAAATATGGCAAAAGTAAGAAAAAGTCGGCCATTAGCGTCGATAACATCCAAAAACAGATTGCTCAACTTGAAATCGATATGCAAAAAGCCGCATCAGAATTTGACTTTGAAAAAGCTATTAAATTGCGCGAGCAATGGCTTACATTAAAAAATGAAATACAAAAAAAATTATAAAAAAAGGTAAAAATGTTATCAAATATTACAAATAAATCAGATATAGAAAAACTTTTTCCCAAATCAAAAGATGAGATTGAAAATCTCGTAAAAAACTATATTGAACAGGCAAAAGAAAAAATAGACGCTATCATTACTGTCGCTCCGGATAAACGAACATTTGAAAATACCGCTAAAGCACTAGATAAAATATCCTCTTTGGACAATATCTCAATATTGTACAGCAGCCTTGCTGCGCTTGAAATGCTCAGTCCTGAAAAAGAAATCAGGGATGCAGCACACACATCATTATTGGAAATCCAAAAATTTTGGGTAGATCAGATAAGTAACAATGTGCATCTGTACAAGGCATTTAAAGCATATGCGAATGACAATGCAAAAAATGAAGACTTAACTGATGAAGAACAATATTTCATCTCAGAAACTCTAAAAGATTATCAACAAGCAGGGCTTGATTTACCTAAAGATAAACTAAAAAAAGTGAAAAAACTAAACAAAGAATTGGGAGAGTTGGGATTACAGTTCGAATCGAATATTGCTCAAGACAAAAGCAAAGTTATCGTCACCAAAGAAGATCTTGACGGGGTTAATGAGGCGTTTATAAACAGTTTAGAAAAAACAAAAGATGGAAAATACATTTTGGGTGTCGATTATCCAACCTACTTTACTGTTATGGATAACTGCAATGTCGAAGTTACAAGAAAAAAATTATATCTCGCGTTTAATAATCGAGCCTATCCTGCCAACGAAACCATTTTAAAACAAATAATTGCAAAAAGAGATGAGTTGGCAAAAACATTAGGATTTACAAGTTATGCACATCTCGATCTTGACGATGAAATGGCACAAAATCCGAACAAAGCAAAGGAATTTTTAGCAAGCTTATACAAAAAATCGAGCAAAAAAGCAAAACAAGAATTTGAAAATCTTTGCTGTGATTTACCAGATACTGTGCAACTCACCGAAGATAAAAAAATAAAAGCATGGGATGCGCGATATATAAAAAACTTTTATAAAAAGAAAAACTTGCAGATAGATGAACAAAAAATAGCTGAATATTTCCCTACAGAAAAAACAATTTCTGAACTGCTTGCCATCTATGAACAATTTTTAAGCCTAAAGTTTAAAGTGTCTGACATTGATAACTTGTGGTATAAAGATACAAAGCTCATAGAAACATATAATTCAAAAAGCAATGAACTATTGGGATACCTCATCATAGACCTGCATCCGAGAGAAAACAAATATAGCCATGCATGCCAAATGACCATCGTTCCTGCAGTAAAAAACAATGGCCCGTCAGTGTGTATTGTAGTTGCAAACTTTCCAAAATCAACAAAAGAAAAACCATCTTTATTAAAACTTGATGATGTTGAAACATTCTTTCACGAACTTGGTCACGCACTGCACGCAATACTGGGAAGAACAACGATCGGATCATTTTCTGGAACAAGCGTAAAAACAGACTTTGTAGAGATGCCGTCACAAATGCTTGAAGAATGGTTGAGCGATAAAGAGATACTCCAAAAAATAAGTTGCCACTACAAAACTTCCGAATGCTTGCCACATGAGGTCATTGCCAACATTTTAAAATTAAAACATTTTGATTCCGGTGATTTTTTGCAACGGCAATGCTATCTTTCTTGCCTTGCACTTGCATACTTTAAAGATGGAAAAAATAAAGATCCAAAAGAATTGTACCAAGCATTAACCAATAAAATGCGCACCAATATCGCATACGATCAAAACGATAATATGTACGCCTCATTTGGGCATTTATCAGGATACGGCGCAAAATATTACAGCTACATGTGGTCAAAAGTCTTTGCACTCGATATGTTTGCAAAAATAAAAAAACATGGCCTGCTAAATTCACAAATCGGCCAAGAGTACATTGATAAAGTCATCGGCAAAGGGGGTAGCAAAAACCCAAATCAACTGCTAAAGGATTTTTTAGAACGAGAGCCAAACGATAATGCTTTTTTCCAAAATCTTGGATTGCTTTAATTACTAAGAAATATCGAAGAATTAACTGAAAAGTTGAAAAAGCCAACCCTTAATGCTAATTTTTAATTAGTACAAGACTAAAAGTTGGTGGAGCGTGATGAAGAAATTTTTTAGTTACTTCTTTTTTTATTTTTTAATATTAACAACTCAAAACATCACATGCATGTTTCGCCGCTTTAAACAACAACCCGAAACGCTCTCTCAATCTGTCGTGATAACACGCCTCGCCGGAAAAGCAAAAGATAAGCAACCGCTAAGTAGTACACTAACACGAATTCGAAGAACATTAACGCTGGGAGCTCTTGATCAACCACGAGAAAGAAAAACCGCAAAGCAAATTCGACAAACACGCCCACCTAAACGACCGCGCGGGAAAAAAGTTCTTAACCGAGACACTCTATTCCCTCCTGCAGATCGCCCACCAACCAGAAAAGGATGGCGCTCTAAGGTCTCTGCTTTGATCAGAGAAATCCCTAGATTCAATAGAATGGAACGGCTTCCAACTGGAGCTGATGTACAAACAAATTTTGTGGAAAAAAAATATACAATCTCACCAAGACCGGATACACCAACTGCTGCAAGTGTTGCAAAAATAAAAAGCAAAACTCTCGCCAAAAGGTATATGACCTCACCAAGACCCGGTTTTCCAAGAGCTGAAAGTTCTGAACTGAGCAAAAAAGAGAATGCACCACCCGAAACCCCACGGTTCGTCAGGCTCAGAAAGTGTAGCACCAGAGCAAGACTTTATGATTCAGATATTGACTTTGTAATGCTGGCAAACGATATCGCACGAAAAAAAGTGCGAAAAAAAAAATCACCCCGAAAAAGAAGAGGAAGAAAGTACCCCGAGAAACCAACTGCAAGAATATTTGCAATAATGGGTGCCATAATCGTTTATGACCTGAGAGGTTTCACCTATTTTTGCAATATATGCAAGAAACGCAGAAACGAAGAAGCTCCAGCAAGACTGATGATGAATATTTACACCTTTGCAGACAAATTCGTATATAAATGGGATGGTGAAGTGATTTCAAGAACAGGAGACGGGTTTGTTGCCATCTTCCCCCGAACAAAAACTCAAAATGGTTTTGTAAGCGTTTTAAAAAAAGCATTTCAATGCTCTTTAGAACTCACCCGCAAAACAGACAAGCTTTTGAAAAAACTTCAATTGCCAGCTAAACCAGAAAGATGCGGCATTGGGATAGATGTTGGTCCAACCCTCTTTTTTAAAAATAATAGATTCAAAAACCTCACACCAATATCCGCAGTCTCAAGCACAATTAACAATGCACAACGATGCGATGCACACTCAAAAAAACTGTTTCAAGAATTGAAAGAATATAGACCAATAGCAATGAAGAAGGCCATATTCAATATTCTGAAAAATAAAAAAAGATTACAAAGAATATTCCGAGAAAAAGACACTTACAATAAAACGGTTGGCCGCTATCTTATAAGACATATGAATGAAATGGGAATACCAGCAGGGACTCAAGCACGCACGTGCCCTTTTGAAAATATAATTCGTTTTTACAAAAGAAATCGTAGGATGTTTCAAAAAAGACAAAGAAAGTTAACCTGCAACCTTAAAGATCTCTTTAATTAGCACAAATAGATACAAAAAAACCTTAACTACTATTTAAAATTCCATGCTTTTTTAAAAAAACTTAACATTTACAAAGCACTTTCATTATGCTCATACAAAGATCAAAGAGGAGAAAAAATGATAAAAAGAACGAAATTCTTACTTTTGTTGGCTATCGCAATACTGCCAACGCAGCTCTATTGCATGCAAAAAACCCCTGTATCAAAAATCCAAGAAGAAGCAATACAACCTTGCACCTCACCCTTGCCACAACCCAAACCGCCAGCTCACACGGTAAAGCTTTGGGAACTAAAACAAAAAGCTGAACGACTTGCAGAAGAACAAATACAACGCGTGTTAAAACAACCTAAACAGAAAAAACCAAACATGTCGTTCTTTTTAGCTCTTCTATCAAATCGCCACAAAGCTGAACTTTCAACCACCATCCCCACTGACCCGCCATTTTGCAATACAGCAATGCCGCCGTTTTGCGCAACCGATCTTGAAATACTTTGTTTTCTCGGCGATCCTCCATTTTGCTCACTTGCAAAACCACAAGATTGATTACAAAAACCTGGCAAAATAGGCGCCTCTTCCTGCTCCTTCAACTTCGTTCATGATAAACCACACTTTAGCGAAAAAGCCCTCCAGACAAAAAACTAGTCAAACTTTTTGCACTGCTAGAACATAGCATCAATAAGATATATACTTAAAGCAAAAAGATCGAGTCTATCCATGAAAAGAAATATTGGTATCATTTTAAAAAAATATCAACCTCAAAAGCAGGTCATTTCTATTTTAGACAAAAGTCTAGGAAAAATAAGATGCACTCCTGGCAATCAAAACGTCGTTTTAGGCTCTTTGGCAAGCTATTTTATATCAAGCAATAGATCATTCTATTTTATTCAAAATATAGAAATTTTGCATATTCCCTTCAAAATAGCAATTGATGACATACTATTTCTTCATCACGTACTGGAACTCTGTTACCAATTTATCCCTCCACAATGCCCTTCTGGAGAGATCTTTGATCTTATTAAATACTTGTTTTTTTTTCCAAATATGATAAAATATGATATTGATAAGAAATTATTTTTATTTAAGCTATTTACGCTTTTAGGGTTATATCCAGAAGAACTACAATTTCAAACACCTTATTTTCACGACTTAGCAACAAAATCTATTGACACCATTATTGCTCAGCATTTACATTTGAAAAGCGAAATAGAAATAGATAATTGGCTGCGTTGTTGCATAAAAATACAACCGCAGTTAGGTAGTTTGAAAACGATTAATTTTTTATATAAATAATAGGTTGCTATGAAGAAAAAAATATTACGCTTACTTTTTTTACTTTCGATCATAAATCCAATCAACACACATTGTGGAGGTTTTTTAGGGAAAATCCTTAAAAAATTTGGGCCCAAAACAGAGGGGCTCGTATTTGGAGTTGTTGGTAAGGCAGAAAAACAAGTTGCAGAATTAAAGCTAGAAAAAGCAGACCTTAAAGAAAATGAAAAACAATTTCTTGAAAATACCAACAAAAAACTTGCGGAAGTAATAGCTGAAAGAAACAAGGTCAATTCCCTCAGAAGAACGCAACCTGCAAATCAAGATTTTTTGACTCGAAAATTAGCAATTTTAAATGAAACGTATCAAGAAATCAAAGACCTTCAGACGTTACGCATTCAGCTTGCTTCATTGTTAGATGAACACATAACCCTACTGGAAGGCTACATCAAAGATACTGATTTTAAAGAATACATAAAAGAATACCGTGAACAAAAAAGATTTTATTCTTTTAATGATCTTCAAAATTTACACGAAATGATTATCAGTCAAAACAATAGAATAAAATCACTCGAACAGCAGCTCAAAAACTCACAGATAGAACTTGAAAATAGGCAGCATACTGCAGAGTCAACCAGTGAAGAATATGAAAAGATAAAAAAAACAAGGGAAAAATTTACAAAAGCTCCTGAAAAAACGGTCATTGAAGAATATTTTGTATTTGATAAAAATCAAAAATTAGAACTTCTCACGCAAGAAGAAGAACTATACAGATATAAAAACCAGTTAGATCAATTTAAACTCAAAGAAGTCCAGTACAAACGAGACCTGCTTGAAAATAAAAAATTAATTGCAGGACTCAAGCTTAATATCCTCAAAAAAGCTGTCAAAGATATAAAACCAACTATAAAAATCACTGAAGCTGATATCGTAAAAGATAGAGCAACCATTGAATCTGAAAAAGGCAAAGCCTTTTTGGAACAACAAAGATTTAGACAAGTAAACATAGACCCAAAAACAAAAAAATATAACGCTGAAAAGCCAAAACTTGTTACTCTCAGTGAAAAATATAAAGTTCCACTCGGTATTGAAATGGATAAATGGGAGTTGGATCCTAAAACTGCACAGGAATATCTGACAACCTTGCAAATCGGTCAATTAAACGAAAATCTCCAACTTCTGGCAAGAGAAAAAGACCTTCTTGAAGCTCAGATGAACAAAAACGAAGAAAAACTTAATCAAAAAGCACTCAATATCGAAGCAAAAGAGACATTCTACAAAATAATAGCACGAAAATTTAGCACCGAAGAAGATATAAATCGAGAGAAAAGAAAGTATAGTGCCGCAAATGCTGCAATTAAAGCAAAAATGGCAAGCTTTAATGAAAAAATGAATTTCGCACAAGATCAAATATCAATCAAAAACAAAGCGTTAGAAAATATACGAGAATTACGAGAAAAGCTCAGACAAGAACAAAGAGCCTTATTTAGAAATAATATTGAAATAAGCAACTGCCTTGAATCTCTTAAAAGATCTGAAAACTTTATAAATAAACAAATTATCGCAATAAAAAACACAATCGGTATATACGAAAACATAATAGCTATAAATGAAAATGTAAGCAAACAGATAGACTTTATAATCTCAGAATTAGAAACACTTGGCATGTTTTATCGACCAGAATACGCAATAAAATGGGAAGATATTAAAAATATTATCCCAAGCATACGGCGTTTTGTATCGGATATCACGTCTTATTTGCTTCAGCTGCGTTTCGTCACCTTTATAGAAAAAATAAAAATGGCACTCCCAACAAAAGCTAATCTTTTAAAGCTGATCATTCAACTGTTTTTTATTCTACTGCTGCTCCTTTTATTTAGGGCATATGCTCCAACCTTGCATAAAAAACTCACTTCATTATCTCAAAAACAAGAAAATAAGGGAACGAAGTTCTTAACACTTTTGCTTGCATTTGTATTGGAATTTTTAACAAAATATTTCGTTGCGATATCGATATGGGCTCTGCTCTTTGCAGCAATTAAGCTGGTTGTTATCCCCGATCCATATCTTACAATTTTCTTCTACTTGCTTTCTATCCCATACCTTATCTACCTAACAAGCCGATTATTAAAACATTTTATGGAATTTAACAAGCGACATAACTTGCTCTTTTTCATAGCACCAAGTTACCAAAATAGATTGGTCTTTTTGGCCGGCATGGTATTGTATTCCACCATAGCAATACAACTCTTTAAAAAAGCATTTATACTTCAGATGTACCTCCCATCAGAGTTACCATCCGTACTTTCTGTGCTCAACGGTATCATCATACAAATCGCAATAATCATGCTTATAACAAAAGAAATCATCATCAAGATCATACCTAAAAATTGGAATTGGCCACGATCAAAAGCCAACAAATTTTACTACATCGTTCTGTTTGTCGCTGGAATAATAATAATCATGGCAAATCCCTATATCGGATTTGGAAGGCTTTTACTCTACGTTGTACAAAAATTAGTTTTATCAACACTCCTGATAATCGGCCTAGTAATGCTTAATAACTTCATCAAAAGAATATCATTACGAATATTTTTTGTTGCTGAGGAAGAAGTTGTCAAAGCACGATTTAATTACGGAAAAATAATATACGGCCTGTACGTTATCTTTACCTTTATGCTTATTGTTTTAGCTGGGGTTATCCTTGCCGCGCAAATATGGAGCCAAGCAATTACTGCACTATTTGGAAGAACTATAACGTCACAATCAATTTTTGGGTTATTTAACAAACCTATGTCTACTCTAAACGGAGTAGACATAACAATCGTATCATTTATAAAAATATTACTGTTTATCATGTCCGGATTTATATTCGCATTTTTGATCAACAAATATGTCCTACGAAGAATATTTGATCTCCTTTTAGTAGAATCTGGCACACAATATGCAATTTCAAGCATGTTACGATACATAATCATTATATCATTCTTTGTTATAGGATTTAGCAGTGTCGGCCTCGGAGGAACACTTCAATACATACTACTGTCAATATTTGCTTTAGGTTGGTTGGTCAAAGAACCGCTCACTGACTTTTTATTTTATTTTTTGATTTTAATACAAAGACCAATAAAAATTGGTGATTACATCAAACTTCAAGACGGAAGACAAGGGGTTGTAAGAAAAATTACACCGCGAGCAGTAATCTTAAAATTTAGAAACAGCGAAACCATTTTAGTCCCAAATTCAAAAGTAATGAGTGACATGGTAATAAACTGGAACTACACTTCAGGCTTTGTCGCATTTGATGACATGATAATCACCATCCCTTACAAATACAACCCTGCACAAGTAAAAGATCTTTTTTTGAAAGTACTGGATGAACATCCAAATATTTTAAAAAGCCCAAAGCCAATTATCCGGTTAAGCCATTTTGGTGAATACGGTTACGAGTTTTTGATTAGGGGTTTTGTCAGCTCTCACTACACACTCGATATGTGGGACATCGCCAGTGATATAAGAATTGGCGTCGTCAAAATATTAAAAGAAAATAACATAAAAATTGCGATTCCTGTCAGATTAATGAAAACAGCACAAGAGACACCTGAGCAAATAAATAAAACAGAAGAAAAAGAAGAACAATCAATAGAAAAAGAGTAGCAAACTACTACTCTTTTTCTTCTTCAATAACAATTTTATCTTCTTTCTTAAAACAGCCTTTAACCACTTTAACGCCACCTATTCTGGTAAATCCAACAAAAATTAGCGCCAAAGAGATAAGTATTAATGCATACCAAAGAAGGTCTGTTAAAACCCCTAAAGTATGCAACAGCAAGGAAAGTCCTGCCACAATCAACAATGTTCCCTTTACCACCTCTGGAATGCTCTTTAACATTTTCATAAATGATCCCCTAAATCTATTTCTTTTTCAATATCCCTTGAACCTTTTGAACTCCTCCAAACATGATAAATCCAACTGCCATTAAGCATACCGCAGCAAGAAAAACAATAAAAGACTTTCCGAATACTCCCAAAGAATACATCAAAAAGACAAAACCAATCAACATTAACAACAAGCCCTTGGTTTGCTTAGTCAACTGTTCAAACATACAATTCTCCTTCTTTAAAGAAATATAAAAAGATCTTTTTTCCATCATAGCTAAAAAATATTACCCTTGCAAAAATCCATACAATGGCCAAGGATTTGAAAAATCAAGATGGTAATCTTCCATAATTTGATGGTGCACTAAGAAATAAACTCCTTGCAGCTTTATTTCATTTTCACGAATTGTTTTTAAAAGCCCTTCGATAAGCATCAACTTTTCATGCGTAGAATTTTTTGAGGAAAATATATTTCTATCAAACGAAAGATATGCAATATTGCCAGATGAGGCAAGCAATACCGCCTGCAAAGACACCTTCTTTTTGATAACAAGCTCTTCATCAAGCAAATTAAGCCAACTACTAACAAGATAGTGAATATTTTGTGACGTATCATCTGACCAAAGCAAGTTTACTTTTTCTTTACACCATTTTTTGTTATGCCAATACATCAACCACACATCCTTTTTGTCCACTTTCATGTGATTAATTTGCTGATTAACCTCAACCTTGTAGGATGGGTACGAAAACAAAATCCATTCATTGTAAATGGCAAAAAACAACATACCAGAGAAAAAAGTGGTTACTGCCAAAATAGCAATATATGTCTGTTTCATAAAATACCAAACTCCTGAAAGTCTCGTTAATCTCCAATAATCTTTTTCCTACAAATAGCCCTGATAATCCCCAGAGAACATTTGCTAGCTCTCCCTCTTTTTCTTTTTTGTTTCAATTTCTTTTAATAGTTTTTGTTTTTCTAACTCTTTTTCAATGTCTTTTATTTCTGGTAATGTACCCTTGAAGTCTTTTGGTAAAGCTTTTACCAATTTTGCTTCATACTCCGCTACACCTATTGGCTTATTTATATCTCTAAGGGCATACTCCGCTTTAAACTTGTTCTTTGTTTTACATAGCAGCAAACCTATTGTCGGTTTATCATCTTTATCTCTGAGCAAGTCATCTACAGCGGAAAGATAAAAGTTTAGCTTGCCTGCATGCTCTGGTTGAAACTCTGTAGCCTTAAGCTCTATAACAACGAAACATCTGAGTCTTATGTGGTAAAACAGCAAATCAATGTAATAATCTGAACCACCAATTTCAAGATGATATTGTCTGCCAATAAAAGCAAAACCTTCTCCAAGTTCGAGTAGAAATTTTTGTATGTGATCTACCAAGCCCTGTTCAAGATCTTTTTCCTTATGTTTTTTATGTAATGTTAAAAAATCAAAGAGATATGGGTCTTTGAGAGTTTGGTGTGCTGCTTCAGAATATGGTGAGGGGAGCGTGCGTTTAAAATTAGTAATAGCTGCCCCTTCTCTCTCATACGACTCTGTTATAAAGTAGTTCTCTAATGAACTACGGCTTAAACCGTCTTCAAGCGTTTTCTCTGCATACCAGAGCATTTCCTCAACACTTTCACCTCTTTCAATGATAAGGACATTATGCCCCCATGGAATCCTGAAAATGGGGAGCCTTTCCAATTGTCCCACAGCTGTGGGAAAACTTTCATATGCCCTATAGAATGCTCTCATCCGGTATATATTGGTTCTAGAAAAACCACCCACCCCGGGAAACTCACTTTGCAGGTCTTTTGCCAAAGATTCTATTAATTTTGCCCCCCAACCACTTACCTTTTGTTTTTCGTTCAGCGTTTTTCCTATAGACCAGTATAACTTAATTAATCTCTCATTGGCTGACGCTACAGCTTCTATTTGAGCCTTTCTGATCTCTTCCTTTATACCTGATAATGTCTTTATATATTCTTTTGCCAAAACATTCGGGCCTGGCCCTTTCTTTTTTGCCATGCTCTATCCTATTTGCTTAATATTACTCATTATAAAACGCTATGTCTCTCCCTCTGGAATTCACCATGGTCGCTTTTGTGTTAACCTAACAACTTTTATCGTTTCATTTTTTATTACATTGCGCACCGCAATAACACCGGCAACTCCCCTGCGAGACCTCGTTAATCCCCTATAATTTTTTCTATACAATCAACAAAAACATCTAAATATTTTTCCCAATCCTCTTTTTTACGCAGGCCAATTTCAATGCCAACCGCTGGTGCCTTTACAGCTAGCAACGGCTTAAAGGGCAAATTAAACACACCACAAAATTCAAACATTTTTTTGTAGTTATCACATAAAAAAATATTTTTCATCTCAGCAACACATGCTTTCGTTTGCTCTCTGTTGATCAAATGAGCTTGGTCATACATATAAAAATAAAGATCAGGTCTTTTGGTTATAAAATCATCATGACGGCAAAAAGAATACAGGTACACATGCGGCTTAACCGCCTTTTCTTTGTAAAAATGAATACTCAAATAAAAATCAACATCTAATCTATTGGCAAAATTAGCATTCTGCAGATGCTCTATCGCCTCACCAGGAAATCTGGTCAATACGACACGTACGTTGTCAAACATTTTTTCAAGCTGAGGCTTCAGTTTTTCGGCAAACTGCAGGGTAATACCTCGCTCAAGATAATCGTCTATCTGCCGGCCAGTATTTTGCGCATCACCTGCAGGATCCAACATGATGGTATATGTTTTTGAGTTTTCTATTGTTTTAGAAAACAAAACACTTGAAACAAGCAATACGCATAAAAAAATATATGATAATTTTTTCATCTGCTCTGCAAATCGGTCGTTAAATATTCTTTTAAAAATGTTTTACGCACTAAACTTTTATTATTTTTTATCGCTATAGCAATTGCCTTAGGTTGCCCAATAAATATACATAATTTTTTCGCTCTTGTAATGGCAGTGTAAATCAAATTTCGTTGCAACAAAGTAAAATGCTGTGTAAAAATAGGAATTATTGCAGCATCATATTCTGATCCCTGGCTTTTGTGAATAGAAATTGAATAGGCCAGAACAACTTCGTTAAGATCAGAATAATCATACTCTATTGTCCTACCATCAAAATCTACTAACAATTCTTTATCTTCAATGTTTATATCAACAATGTTGCCAATATCGCCATTAAACACATGTTTATCATAATTGTTGCGCAACTGCATAATCGGGTCGCCAATTTTGTACACATTGCCAGAATGTACAAGCTTTTTCACCTGTTCAGATGGATTTAAAATCTGTTGCAAATCATAATTTAGCTTTTGAGTTCCAACAGAGCCACGATGCATCGGCACTAACACAATTGAATTTTTTGCTGAAATGCCAAATTTAAACAATGCCTTGCGATAGATCGTTTGCAAGTGTAATGGAACATGTTCTGGCTCATTTTCTTTTATGAAAATAAAATCACGACGAGATTCTGGCATGTACGACAACGGAAATTCGCCACTGTTAATCCGGTGCGCATTGACCACAATCATACTGTCTTGAGCTTGTCGAAAAATTTCTTGCAAACAAACACTCGCAACCTTACCACTTGCGATAATGTCTTTTAAAAAATTTCCTGCGCCAACTGAGGGCAGCTGGTAAATATCTCCAATGAATACAATGTGCGCATCGAGAGGTATTGCCTTGAGCAATCCATAAGCTAAAAACACATCGATCATCGATGCCTCATCAACAATTAAAAAATCGATAGGCAACGCTTTTTGTTCATTGTATTCAAAGCTCATTGTAGTGAAATCAAATCCCAATAATCGGTGAATAGTGGCAGCATGCCGCCTTGTTCCCTCAAACATTCTTTTGGCTGCTCTGCCTGTTGGAGCTGCAAGCTTGTACCGCAGGTTATGCTCATCCAATATTTCCAATAATTTTTTGATAAGTGTTGTTTTACCCGTTCCAGGCCCACCGGTAACAACTGATACTTTGTTTTGCAAACAAGACAATATCCCCGCTTGTTGGTCTTCATTCAATGCAATATCATTTTCATGTTGCACAACCCGTATCTTTTTATAAATCTCATCAATATCAAACGATAGGTTGGATGTACGCTCAGCAAGCTTGAGAATTTTATTTGCAACCCCTTTTTCAGAAAAATAATACTTGGACAAGGTGACAAAATGTTTTTCTTCATATGTAATCAATTTAATTTTTTCACTGTCATACAGATTATGAAATGCTGTTTTTATTTTCAGCGCCACCTCATCTTTATTGAGCTCTAAAATAGCCACTGATTTTTCTTTTAATTCCTCAAGTTCAACATATAGATGACCATTATTAAGCTCTTGAGAGATAACAAACAAAAGACCAGATGTGATACGCTTTAAAGAATTTTTTTCAAACCCCAAATTTTGAGCAATCTGATCAGCTTTTTTAAACCCGATACCCCAAATATCATCAGCCAAACGATACGGATTTTCCTGTATCACCATTATAGATTCTTGCCCATATTTTTTATAAATTTTTGTTGCATATGTGGTTGAAACCCCTTTTTCTTGCAAAAATATCATTACTTTGGAGATTTCTTTTTGGTCTTGCCACGCAGTGGTAATTTTTTCTATTCTTTTTGGACCTATGCCTGAAATTTCCCCTAATTTGCTCGGATAATTTTCTATGATTTCAAGAACATCTGTACCAAATTTATTAACCAGTTTTTCTGCATAAACAGGTCCAATTCCCTTGATTAAGCCTGAGCCTAAATATTTTTTTAATCCTAAAATACTGTTGGGCAAACAGGACTGACAACTTTTTGCATCAAACTGTTTCCCAAACTTTGGATGCATTACCCAAACACCTTCAATAGTTACTTGTTGACCCGGCTGAATGGTTGGAATATGCCCTCTGACTGTAACAGTGTTTGTGCCCCGCAACTGAAGCACAAACACTGAATATCCATTCTCATCATTTTGAAATAGCAGCCTATCTACTATCCCTGTAAGTTCTTCTTGTTGGTTCATAAAAACAAAGTATCTCTTTTAAAAATTAATCATCAATGTAACGCACATCCTTGCTTATTTACTCTGCCTTGCTTTTTTAATCATTTCAATAAACAATGCCTTGCCCTTTGGACAACTGTTTGCCATAGCTTCAATAAAACCTATTAGATCTATACAAAAACGAGTAAAATCCTTAAAGCTTGTCAGATTTTTTCTAATACTATCTTCTTCCTGCCCCGGCTCAAGAGAACCCCAGGAAAGAAGGAACGTTTCTTTAAGGCCCTTTTTGTCAACAAACTCCTGCACAATTCCCATAAGAAGATCCTTGATCCCTTTTGCACTATCGGCATATACAACTGATATTTCTATGAAATCTTCTTTTACTAAATCTAAACACTTACGCAAGGCGTTCTTTTTACTGTTGTAATCATCTGTAATTTTTTTTCTTTCTTTTGCCAATTGCCCAGAGGTGTATAACGATTTATTTTTTTCCAAGTAACTCATCTTAGCATTATAGTCAGATTCTATCTTTGACTCAATTTTACACAAATCCAATAATGTTACTTTTTTTCCTTCAAACTCAAAAAATCCAACTCTTTGCCCATTTTCTAGTGCTATGCCATAAATTCTTCTACGCAAATCCAACCGTTGCTTGAGTATAACTCCAAAATTTATAGCATCCACACCAAAAGATTTTCCGTCTATAAGACTTAGCAAAGGAGACTCCAAAATAATTTTATCTTTCTCTTTTTCTACACTGCGAGCTGCACTATGAGAACAAAACATCAAACCCACCGACAAACAAGAAATAACTAAAAAAGGCTTCTTCATGAAAACTCCCGTATTTAAACTTTTGTAAAATTAAAAAAATTAATCACCATCTTAAAACAGAATCACAATATAACAGTGAGATCCTTACTCCATTTTTTTTACGTCTTTTTACCTGATATAATCAGTTTATACCATAAGTTTGCTTTTGCAAGAAAAGACCTAAACAAGGCACTTTCGAAGCAATTGACAGAAAACAAATAATTTGTGAGGCTTTTATTATAATAAAGAAAAACAGATAAAAAATAAAGAGGTAGTAAGCTGAGAAACTCACAAAAAAAAAAGAAAAAGAAAATCATTTTTATTCTATTACTTTTTTCTTGGATCTTTAAAAATTCTACAGCATTATGCAGAAGCGTCTTGAGAAAAGAAAACAGCAAAAAGCCGCTTCTACAAGCACGATGGGCCTCAGATAATTCAAAAAGTTACTTTCTGAGAGAGTGGATATTAAAAAAAGATCCAATCTTCAATACGTTTGATAAAGATTTTTTTTACAAAAATACAATCCCAAACAAAATCACATACAGAAACAATAAAACAAAATATGTAACCAAAAATAAGCTAGAAAAAAAAATAGAACACCTTCTTAAAGAAATAGAAAAAAGAAAAAGACAATATACTCATTTTACCATTATAAAAAAAAGAGATTTCAAAAGAAGAAGAAAATGTGGACTTCTTATTTTAAAATTTAATGACTACCCCCTTGTTTTAAAGCTTTTTATAGAAAAACCCAATAACTTTGTGAGCCCCTATTTCAAAGGCCTCAACCCCTTTTTTATCCACGGCTTGTCTGGCGGTATTAATAGACATCTTCTTGGATTCACACGCATAAAAAATCTTCAAGATATAAAAAGTGCAATAGAAAGCAGTCCAAAATGGTCAAAACTTATTACCACACCAAGAAAATGGTACTGGACTCCTAAAGATTGCAAAGAAATTGAACTTATTGGTAAAAATTTCGCAGGTGCAAAAGAATTAAGAACGGTTATACCCAGCACATATTGTATCATAGCAGACGAAATAAAAATCAAAAATAAGAAATTCTCTACATTCGATAAAAACGCAAGAGAAACATGCATGTCCCTATGTAATTTTCTAGAATTACGCATGGACCCCGGTGTTGGCAATTTCCTCTTAGAAGAAGAAACAAATAAGATCGCACTAATCGACACAGAGCATTTTCCATCACTTACAGGATTTAAAAATCGTAAAAAATTCTCTGGTCACTTATCTGAATACTTCAACATTGGCATAAGATATTTAGATAATATGTTTTTACAATCAAAAAGAGACAGACTTAAACCATCTTTGGGGCACATAACATAAGCAAACCTAACTCAGAGCGCTTCTTATTTACCCTCTTTTGCCTTTCTGATCATTTCAACAAACAATGCTTTTCCCTTTGGACAACTATTTGCCATAGCCTCAAGAAAACCTACTAACTCTATACAAAAATCGGTAAAATCCTGAAAATTTGTTAAAGACTTCCTTACATTCTCTTCTTCCTCTTCCGGCTCTAAAGAACCCCAAGTAAGAAGAAAAGAATCTTTAAGTCCTTTTTTTTCAAGAAATTCTTTTATAAGTCCAAGCAATACATCTTTAATTCCTCTTGCAATCCCCGCATATTTAGCTGAAATTTCTATGTAGTCCTCTTTTGCAAAATCTAAAAGTTTTCGTAAGGCTCTCTTTTTTTCATTGTACGTATCTGCAATTTCTTTTCTTTCTTTTGCTAAATCTTGAGACTCATACTGTGATTCATTTTTTGCCAAATAATTCATCTTAAAGCTATATTCAGACTCTATCTTTGATTCAATTTCACACAAATCCAAGAGCGTTACTTTTTTTCCTTCAAAATCAAAAAAGCCAATTCTTTGACCATCCTTCTGCACCAAACCATAAATTCTTCTGCGTAAATCTAGCCTTTGTCTCAGCAGAAGACCAAAATTAGGAGCATTCACTCCAAACGATTTGCCATCGATAAGATTTAAAAGAGGTGATTCTAAAATAATTTTATTATCCTTGTTTTGCTCAGATGCAAAAATAGTTGAACCTATCAACAAATAAGAAATAACCAGAGAAATAAAAAGCTTCTTCATGTAAAACTCCTGTATAAAATTTTTCACCAAAATAGTATTTATTTACCAGCCCTTGCTTTTTTAACCATCTCAACAAACAGCCTTTTACCTTTTGGACAACTATTTGCGAGCACTTCAAGAAAATCTGCCAGCTCTATATAAAATTTTGTAAAATCTTTAAAATCTTTCAACTCACTTCTAATCGCATCTTCTTCCTCTTGCGCCGTAATAGATCCCCAGGTAATCAAAAAACAATGCTTGAGACCCTTTTTTTCAACAAATTCTTCTAAAAGTCCAAGCAGAGGCTCTTTAATGCTTCTAATAGCCTGTGCATACTTATCAGAAATCGCCATAAAGTCATCTTTTGCTGAATCTAAAAGTTTACGCAAAGCATCTTTCTTAACAGAATCTTCACCTACATGCGATTCAATTTCGCATAGATCCAATAATGTTACCTTTTTCCCTTCGAATTCAAAAAAACCAATTCTTTTTCCATTTTCCTGCATAACACCATAGATTCTTCTGCGTAATTCCAATCGCTGCTTAAGCATAAGACCAAAAGAAACCGCACTAACACCAAAAGTTTTCCCATCAATAAGACTAAGAAGTGGTGACTCTAAAATAATTTTTTCTTCTTTACAAAAATTTGAATTTACAAACAAACAAGACATTAATAAAACAATCAGCAGCCTCTTCATTCAAAACTCCTTACAATAAAAATATGTACAAAAATATACTATACAACTAAAAGTTGCGTTCAAAACTTAATGATACCTTAAAAGGTTTACCGATGCCAGAACTAGCAACAGTTTTTTCTCCACTCAAACCAATATATAAGGTGCTCTTTTTCCTTTTTGATTTAAAGAAAAGAGAACCCAGAAGAGTCCATTGATACGCCCACGGCCTTCTTGATCTTTCAATATCAAGCAACGTCTTTTGATACGTTGGACAACATATATCTGATAGCTGTTCTCGAGACTGCACCCATATATCACTGCCTACGTGAATCCCCCACCGTTTTGATTCATGCGTCAATTTACTGGTCCACATGAAAATAAATCCAGGCCTTACATTTGTTTCGTACACATAAGGGAAAAGCATATCAACAAGCCTTTTTTCCAAAAACGAAAGATCTTCATCTGCTACCTGTTCATCAACGGTATCGCCCGAACGATATTTGTCAAATCTACTAAATGCCACAGGATTACATTTTTCTATAAACCAGCGACATTCTTTTGCAGGAAATAGATATTCTAAAGAAATTCTCCCTTTAAAAAACAAATTTTGTGTCCAGCCCCTGTTTAAAATACAACTTAAAGGAGTATGAGTACGAACAAAAAGCCCGAGACCAAAGTGCCTGCGATCACCAAGATGAGTATCAACAAGCATAGAAGACAACCCATCTAAAACATTTAACCCAAAGCGTCGAGCAAAAGAAACTGCTTGCTCTCGGTCTTCCTCGCTCCCTCCAGCAAGATCAAGTAGATTCGCAAAATCTACAGTCGGCCTCTTTTTTATTGGGCAAAAAACTTCACCATACAAACCTTTTACCATAGAAACAGATGTAGGAATATCCGTAAAAACTCCCAACCGAAAATCTATACCACCATTATCGTTAATGGGATAATCTATCGAAAATCTCGTATCCCCCAAGCAAAGCCTGTCACTTACCAAATGCTTTCTTGCAAATGCTAAAGCTTCTGCCTCATTCGTTTCTCCAGGATTTACTGGCCCAAGCTCTTTTTCAATCGCTTTACGCTCTTTATCATTTAAAAAGAAATTTCTGATCACATAATAAAATGGAACCTGCAATGTAACGTGCAACTTCCTGATGCTACCCATAAAGCCCATAAAAAGGCCAGCGCGTCTTTCTTGAATTTTAGTATTACAAAATAAGGATAAAACTCTCCTAACACTATAATCTTCTAAGCCAGGATAAACCCCATCCACTTTTTCCTTTAACTGCTCCAACTCTCGAATGAGGCAACAGTCTTTTGTTGCCAAATAATTATATATCCCAGAAGCCATTTTATCTTTACATTCGTGGTCGGTACACCTTCTGACAAAGTGCATCCTCGATGTCTGGTCATAAAAGAGATGGAAATCCAAAACCCACCTACCATAGTTATAATCCTTATCCATCAAAAATAATGGATTATCTAATAATCTTCTTGTATTTAAAGGGTGCGTTTTTAAAAAAAAATTTCTTCGCAAAATCCTATCAATATCAAATATCCCAATAAGAGTTTCCAAAACTTCTTTACTTGAAGAACTTTGTTTTGCAGCATTCGGATCTATGGTATCGATAAAACTATTCATCATAAGATCAGTGTCACTGAACACATCAAATTCATCGTGATCATCATACATAGAAAAATTTAACTGAAATGAAAAAATGGAAAACAAACAAACTAAATATACTAACTTTTTTTTCATAGGACTCACATATTTATCGTTATAATATTTTCTTATAAACTTTCACTTTTAATTATAAGTATAAAGATCTTATTGCACATTGTAAAAGGGGTTGAATTTCAAACATATTTTTAAAAACAGTAAAACTTATTTTTTAATCACACTTAATGTTTTAGTAAATTTCGATATACTTTAACAAGATAATTTTTATAATTTTTTTAATATAAAAAATTTTAATAATTTGAAACGTCAAAAAAAATCACGAAACATTTTATAAATCTTAAGGGAAATGATGACCCAAGATAAACAAAAAGGTTCTCGGCTGCTCATAGTTGAAGGAAATATTGGAGCTGGAAAATCAACCTTTTTACGATTAATAAAAGAAAAACTTGCATGTCAAATCGTGTACGAACCACATGAAAAATGGCAAGACATATCAGGCAAAGGCAATCTTTTAGAAAAATTTTATACTGACACACCAAGATGGGCATATACATTTCAATCTTATGCATTTATAACTCGCACTTTGGCACAAAGAAATCATGATTTAAAAAATCCATACCCTACCCAGGTCCTCGAACGATCTGTATTTTCAGACAGATACTGTTTTGCGAAAAATCTATACGAATCTGGACTCATGAGCGATTTAGAATGGACATTGTACCTAGAATGGTTCGGATGGTTTTGCAAAGATCATGTCAAAAAACCTCATGGCTTTATCTATTTAAGAACCACCCCACAAACCTGCTACAAAAGATTGCTCAAAAGGGCTCGCCACGAGGAAAAGGCCGTCCCTGTAGAGTATCTGAAACAATTACACCAAAAACATGAAAATTGGCTTATCAAAAAAGAAAAATTGGATAGCTATATAAAAGATGTGCCCGTCCTGTCCTTGGATTGCGACAAAGAATTTGAAACCGATGAAACACAAAAAAACAAATTAATAGATCAAATTAGAGAATTTTTCAACATCGGATATTTCGAGCCTTCGAAAAAAATTGAGACAGATAAGCAAATAAACTTGTAACAATTGTTAAAAATAGGGTATTATGTTTTATAGAAGTTTATTTCACCGTTGTTTTTTTTGAAAGGTGACTTTATGGACGGCATTTTTTATATGAAAGCAGCTGCGTACCTGGGAGCAGCAATCGCCATGGGGCTCGGCACTATTGGGCCTGCATTAGGCCAAGGACTCATAGGAATGAAATCCTGTGAAAATGTTGGAAAATATGCAGAAAATTCCGACAAAATAAGACAGACCATGATTCTTGCACTTGCAATTACAGAAACATCTGCTATTTACGCATTTATTGTAGCATTGCTCCTTATATTCACTAAATAAAACTGTATGAAATAGTATTAAAAACAAATTTAAGGTTGTTTGTAATCAATGGAACTGAATCTTACCATTTTCGTTCAAATAGGCAACTTTTTTATAGGTTTTTTTCTTATAAAAAATTTTCTTTTAAAGCCAGCAATACAATTTTTGCAAGAGGAAGACCGCAAAAAAGATGACCTTTCAAAAGATATTTCTGATCAAGAAGCATTACTAGATGCAAAGGTAGAAAAAAAGAAAAACAGATGGACAAAATGCCAGGAATATTTCAGAGATAGCTGCCCAAAGCCTCTTGAGAAAAAGGTTTTTGCATTGGACGATGAAAGAAAAGAACCCGTAGCAGCTGAAATATCAAGCGCAGAAGTAGAGCAACTTGCACAACATGTCAAAAAAGCGCTCATCGAAAGGGTCGAGTATGTTCGCAAGTAAGCAGGTTATTTTCATACTATTTCGAATTATAAATTTTGCCATAATCGTTTTGCTTATAAAATATCTTTTTAAAAAGTTTGGTCTGCCTGAAATAAAAGAAAAACGTTCTGAAAAATTTAATCTTTTTAAAAACTTGCGCAACCAGCACAAAGACTTAATTGATCAAAATGCATTAGCTACAAAGGAAATCAGGGATCAAGAAAAACTTTTTGAAATGCTAAGTACAAAAATACAAGCATGGAATAATGCGCGAGAAAAACAAGAAGAAGAAATACGAAACACATTAAAACAGATAAAAACAAATCACAAAAATAGAATAGACTCTCAAACAGAAAACATATACCAGCAAAAAATTATAGGCGAAGTTTTTCCTCGAGTCATAGAGGGCACCTACAAACAGCTTGAGCAGAAGTTTTCCAAAGAGCAAGAGGCTCAAGCATTCTTAAAAGGTATAATCAACCACATGGAAAAGAGTACGCAATGAACAATAAAGAAATCATCGCTCGTAAATATGCAAACGCTTTTTTAAATCTCTATGTTGATGAGATATCAGAAGAAAACTTCAATGCAATCAAAAAACTAGAAATATTTTTTGAAAACCACAAAAAAGCGATCTATTTTCTCTCACTACCAAATATCAATGATAAAGAAAAAGAAAAATTACTCAGTGAACTCTTTGAAAAATTTGGAATCAATACGCTTTTAAAACCATTAATCAAACTTCTGTTTAACCACAAAAGAATCTTTTTAATTCACCAAGTTTTAAGAGATATCAGGCTATTGTACAAAGAACGAAAAAATATTATGAGATTCACTATCACCAGTTCTCATCAACTTGATAATCACGATTTAGAGACGATTAAAAAATTTCTTGTGTACAAAACAGGTAAAAAAATAATTTCAGATTACAAAATAGACAAAAGCATAGTAGCAGGTATAAGGCTCCAAAGTAGCACATTGTTGTGGGAATACTCTGTCTACAAGCAATGTGAAACATTGCGAAAGCAATTTAAGATCTAAAGAGGCGGTATGAAAGTTAAAAATACAGATTTAGTATCATTATTTGAGCAGTCCCTCAAAGACATTCCTCAAGAAAAACTTGACGAAATTGGCATAGTGGTAAAAGTTGGAGACAATATTTGTCAGGTTCATGGATTAACTAATGCTGTCTTCAACGAGCTTATAGAATTTGAAGGAGGCAACAAGGGTATCGTATTTAATTTGGACGAAGAAAGTGTCTCGGTATTTCTTCTTGATAACAACATCGTGGTTGCAGAATTAGAAATCGCACGAAGAACTGGAAGCGTTTTAAAAGCCCCTGTTGGTGATCAATTTTTAGGCAGAGTTATAAATGCCTTAAGCAAGCCGCTGGATGCCCTTGGCGAAATAAAAGCTGATGAAATGAGACCAATTGAAACTGTTGTCCCGTCAATTATAGAAAGAAGTCCCGTCAATCAATCTTTAGAAACAGGCATAACCGCCATAGACGCGTTAATTCCAATTGGAAGAGGACAACGAGAGCTGATCATCGGCAACAGAAGTACCGGTAAAACTGCAATTGCAATAGATGCTATTTTGCACCAGAAAGATCAAAACGTTATCTGCATTTACGTTTCAATTGGATTGAGACAGGCAAACTTAGCACGTATTGTGCGACTTTTGGAAGAAAATGGCGCATTAAACTACACAACCGTAATCAGTGCAGATTCCAGTGAAGCGGTACTAAACCAGTACCTTGCACCTTATGTCGGCTGTACCTTAGGTGAATATTTTATGGATCAGGGTAAAGATGTCCTGATCATATATGATGATCTAAGTAATCACGCTATAGCATTTAGAGAAATGTCCCTACTTTTACGACACGCTCCCGGCCGTGAAGCATATCCTGGAGACGTATTTTACCTACACTCAAGATTACTTGAACGTGCTGGAAAACTTGCTTCTGGAGGCTCTTTGACAGCACTCCCAATTATTCAAACACAAAGTGATGATATTTCAGCCTACATCCCAACAAACTTAATCTCAATAACTGACGGACAAATCATTTTAGACACCCAAATGTTTAACAAAGGTGTTCGCCCTGCGGTCAACGTTGAATTATCAGTGTCACGTGTTGGAGGAGCAGCTCAGACAAAAGCTATCAAAAAAATGACTAAAGCCTTGCGGCTCGAATTGGCGCAATACCACGAGCTATTGGATTTCTCACAATTTGGCACGGAACTGGACGAAGCCTCTCAGCGACAATTAGAAAGAGGCGCTATCGCAGTGGAAATACTCAAACAACCACAATACAAAACTTACTCGTTTGTTGACCAATGCTTGCTCCTGTTTACTCTCAAAGAAAACTATCTGGATAAAGTTGATCTAAAGCATGCATCCAACTTTGCAACCCAGTTTGCAAACTACGTAAAATCGGTCTATCCAGACACATACGACACAATTTTAGAGACAAAAGACATAGACGACACCACCCTTGAAAAGCTCAAAGACATTGCAAATGAGTTCAGCAAACTATTTGTTCCGCCAGATCCGTCTTTGCATAAAGCTTCGTCGGACTAGAAACAACGAAAAATAAACAAAAATTATTGTTATATTTTGATCTTTAAGCTATAATATAAGTAATAATTACTTTGAAAATAACGTGCCCGTAGCTCAGTTGGATAGAGCAACGGATTTCTAATCCGTAGGTCGCAGGTTCGAGTCCTGCCGGGCACACCAAATTTTTTTCTTTCTAATTTCCAAAACAGAAAAGAAACGCTAGCGCCCGTCTTTAGTCCGCCATAGCCTTGGCGACGGGTAAAGTTCGCCTTGCCGGCGAAAGAGGCAGAATTTCGAATTCACAGTGTTTAAAAAAAGGTTGCAAGATCAATCCAGAAATGGCAAATATAGTGGACTATTGGGAGTAAAGTGTTTGTTTGATTTGCTTTCACATTTTAAATTCATAAATAACGTAAATTTTTGATTAACACAACTCATACTTGCCCATACTTCCATTTTTTGTACCAGTTCAAATATTTCAATCTGACGCTGGGTAGGAAGTGTGGGTTAAGGAAATGCTTCAGTATCTTTTCAACGAGATAAAACTTTTTATTAAACATCAGACAGTATTTTTTCGTATTATCAATTCCCCCGTTCACAAAGTCTTTGCCCAATGATGCTGACTCTATATCAGCTCTTGTCTCATAATATTTACCAAACGTATTATTGAGAATAAATCCACATGCAAACCCAAAAATTGAAATAATGTCCACAAAAACTAGTGAACCAAGCGCAAGTAAACGTCGCTTTATACTAATGTTGCGATCATCTGTTCTAAATAGTGGAATATCTCTGCCTCCTCCAATAATTTTCCTGCTGTATTTTGCAAGTAAAAGAAAAAGAGACACCCTCAGAAAGAGTGAGACCAAACCATCTTTATGTTTATGGTGGCTAAGTTCATGTCCAATAGTAAATTTACTACTGTCTGAGTTTATATTTGAAGCTGTTTCTCTGCTTAATTGAATACTTCCAAAAAGCGAGGAAGCATCTGAGAAGGCTTCTTCATCAATATTAATTCTTATTTTTTCGGGATTTTTAATCTTTAATCTTTGAGCAATTCTTGTTACACAGTTTTTTACCGCTTTTGAGGGCTTTTTGTACCCAAGTCTATTCCCTTTCTCTAACAAATATCCAGCAGCAGCATAGACAGTTGCTATAAGCCCAGTAGATATTACAAGACTCACATTTTCTACCGTTGCATGCTCAACGATTTTGTTCTTTGCCCAAGTGAGTTTTTCCCCGACATAGTTTTTAGCTCCTTGGAGCTTATTTTTCACCCAGGTGAGCTTCCCTCCAATGTAATTTTTAGTTCTCTGAAATATATTTTGCTGTTTTTGTGGCTTGTCTTGGATAACAGCATATGAGCAGCTATTTGCTCCAAGAGCGAGAAATAAGACAAACGCTATGCCTTTTTTTGATCTTTTGAACATAAGAAACCCCATTTAATTTTTGATTGTGATGCTTCAATAGCACCTGAATATACAGTATAAATGAGCTTTTTTATGGCGTCAAGTGGTATGTGCTGGTTCAATACATATGAGACTCAAGCCACCAAATGATCATAGCATTCCATAAAAGCCCTTTAAGATAAAGGTCTGTGTGATTTTTACTCAAAATTTGCTTCTGTCGCCAAGCTAGAAAAAACAGTTTGTATACGCTCCAAACTAAAGTCAAACTCTACGATCCTGTTCCTGAATGCGTCAACTAGGGGACATATCTTTCTTTTCACCACCACTTTCTGTTAAACAAATAATCCTTACAAAAATATGAAAATCAATTTAACTTGACTCCATAAATATAGATTTTGTAATCTGACAATTGAACAAAAAACATTAAAAAAACACATTAATTCGGAAGATACTAGTGAGACAGCACAAGCTTCTTTTACCATTTTTATTTTTGATTTTTTCTACATTAACTTCAACACAAAAAATCAAATGCGGTAAGGTACGCTATGACGGTAAGAGCATATGCTATGATGAAGACAGTCATTCTATAAAAGCCTGTATCTGTCAAATATTTCCAGATAGATTTTTCGTTGAGAATTCCTATGTACAAAAATTCTTAGACGATGGTACCTATAATATATATAAAACAGGCCGAGTTTGTATGCCTGGATCTGCACCTTCCCCCGAAAATACAATAGACTCCGAAATTGATTCTGAAATAGAATCCAAATTAAGAAAACTTATAAGAAAATTTGAAAAAAAACACATGAGCCGTGATTAAAAACAAATAAATGTGGGCTCGATACTCAATCCAAAAAAAACAGTTTTTATACGTTTCAAGCTAACATCAAATTCGACAATTTTGTTAAGAAACACGTCAATACGTCTTCGCTCCTTAAAGAGCTTCTTCGCACAGGGCTAGGGGACATATCTTATTTGCTACCAATTTCCAATTTTTACTTTTTTAAAAAAACAGATAAAGAAAATAAAAAAAGGTTGCAAGATCAGATTTTTTCTTCTTTCCTATTTTTTTCTTCTTATACACTCTAAAGTTTTACTTTTTACATACCCGGCACACAGCATTCTTTGCCTTTCTTCTGCATCCCATCTTTTAAAAGGATCGTTGGTAATGATAAAACGTGGGGCACAAACAAAATCTCTAGCTATAGCGCTGCAATCTTCTTGGCTATTCAAAAACCGTCCAAATATGCTTCCACCAGCTACAAGAAGAGCGGCTCCTCCTATAAGAAAATAACAAATAGGCTTTGTAAGCCATGAACATGGTCTTTCTGCGTCGGCAGCTTCTTCTGTCTCACCGACTCGCCCTACAGCATTAGCATCTTCTACGAAGTCAGCACGATTCACTGCGCCTTTTGCATGACTGCTTATATGTGTTTCCTTCATAGGTTTTTTGCGCATAGCATCAACCGTTTTTGCATTGAATAAAAGCATCAAAGGGATAAGCAAAATTACTTTTCTCATGGAAAATCCTCTCGTTTATTGAAATTAAACATTTATTAATACAAATAAAATTACACCAAAGACTAAGAGCTTTGTCAAGAGACTGTGCTGGTTCAATACATATGAGACTCAAGCCACCAAATGATCATAGTATTCCATAAAAGTCCTTTAAGATAAAGGTCTGTGTGATTTTGACTCAAAATTTGCTTCTGTCGCCAAGCTAGAAAAAACTGTTTGTATACGCTTCAAACTAAAGTTAAATCCATGATTCCATCCCTGAATGTGCCAGGCAGGCACCACCCTTTGTTCAAGCTACAACTGATAGGGCAAATTTTTCGCCTGTCTTAAACCCCTTATTTATTTTTTAATAAACTGATTTTGAATCTCTACCTTAGTTGAAGTTGTAGAAAGAACAAACTCTTCACGATTTTCTGGATCAACAATCGTAAATGAAAATTCTGGATCAAAATCTCTGACCGGAACAAATATCAAACCATTAATAACACTAAATGGCTTCACTATCCGATCCCTAAGTGTTTTTTGGTGAAAATCTACATCTAGTTTCTCGTTTGCCTGCGAAGAACCAACCCCATCAACAATCGCTGAGATAGCAAGCGGCCATATGAACAACGCTCCTACACCATAGCCCACAGCTCGTCCTGTTGTAGAAGTAAATACCTTCTCAGCAACTTCTTCAGAGTTGACGCAAGGCAAACTAAACATCGTTATGGAAAAATTGAGATGACGATTTGAGTTATTAGTAAATGTAATATGCACAGGTTGATACCCCTTAGAAATGACATCTCTATCAAGATATCTCTTGCAATCACGCTTGTTAAAAATACGATAGGCAAAGGAAATAAATTGCTCTTCCTTTTTTAGCAAAAAATCTCTTCCCAACTTATTAAGAGGCTGGGCTTTGTAGTGAGCACACCCCGCTAAGCCAAGAATAAGAATAAAACCCATAGAAAGCATTAAACTGTTTCTAATTTTCATATAAACCTCCATCAATGCACTTAATATTAAAAAAAATCTATAACCCCATTATTCATACTACGTATATTTTTAATATTACCACAAATATGACAAATTGCAATGTTTTTCAGCTAAAAAATAACAAAAAACGAGTTATAAGGCGTCAAACCTTGTAAAAACCATCTACAAATCAACATTTCTACATAAAGACCTCAATATTGTTTGCCCCGATCGACCAGCATAACCAAGCAAGATACTTCCGTTAGATTGCAAACACCATTGAACTCACTGATAGACCCAACAAAAAGCTCTAAAACAGTCCAAATCACATATTTTTGTCCTCCTTTATTCTATAAAGTGCACAAAAACAATTGCTCTACAGCCACTTATGCAAAAATCATTGCCATATCAAATAAAAATTTACTAAAATGACACCAGCATACCAATTGTGTATACCAAATAAGGGGTTACCATGAAAACACCGTTTTACAAAATTTTTCTCTCGATAATAATTTTTATCTTTTTGTACCATTCAAATTTGTTCTCAGGTATTGTTTCTGGAACACTCGTCAGCACCCCCAATGGCTTTGTCCCGGTACAAAATTTATATGCAGGCAATACCGTTATTGGCTACTGTTGCAAATGCAAAAAATTAATCGAATCACCTATAACCAAAAT
>Ga0180433_10002305_pt1 | contig 29697 bp, 20 predicted proteins | sample SS_ome_8_FD_132980 | JGI IMG/M metagenome (GOLD analysis project Ga0180433, IMG submission 132980) | Hypersaline lake sediment archaeal communities from the Salton Sea, California, USA - SS_1_D_1 metaG | ecosystem: Environmental > Aquatic > Non-marine Saline and Alkaline > Hypersaline >... | reverse complement strand
TTTCCCTTATTTCCCGGTATATCTTATTAGTTTGTTCTGTATAGGAGCAGGGATGGCTATGTTGCAGGTAGTTATTAATCCTTTGCTCAGAACAGCAGGAGGAGAGGAACATTTTGCAGCTAATTCAGTTATTGCTCAGTTGTTTTTCAGCGGTGCAGGGTATGTCGGACCGCACATATATTCTTATCTGGTAACAAATCTTAAACGTACTGATATTGATAAAGATTTTATTATTCAGATAATCAGTAAAGTAACACCTGAGAATTTTACCTGGGTTTCAATATACTGGATTTTTGCAGTTATTACAGCTTTGATGGCAGTAGTCATCGCTGTTCTTAAAATTCCTGCTGTACAGTTAAAATCAGATGAAAAAGCAGGTGCGTGGGAAGTTCATAAACAAATGTTTAAAAATAAAATTGTATTGTTATATTTCCTGGGTATTTTCTGTTATGTGGGTTCAGAACAAGGTTTTGGAAACTGGATTTCAGAATTCTTAAAGAATTATCATAATGTTAATCCTGAAACCGTCGGAGCTAGTGTGGTGGCTAATTTCTGGCTGGTTTTTGCTATTGGTTGTGGATTGGGTGTAATTGTACTTAAAATGTTTAACAGTAAAAACGTGTTAAAAATTGCTTCTATACTGGCAATTATTGTACTAACAATTTCATTGGTAGCACCTTTATCGGTTGCAAAATATTCTTTTCCTGCTGTTGGATTTTTCTATTCAGTTATGTGGTCAATTATTTTTTCCTTAGCTTTAAACTCGGTTCCCAGAGAACATGGTACTTTCTCAGGAATATTATGTACTGGTATCATAGGTGGTGCAATTATCCCGGCAGTTATAGGCTGGCTGGCAGATTATATTGGATTAAGATTCGGGATGATGTTCATGTATATAACATTAGGGTATATATTGAGCATTGGATTCTGGTCAAAACCACTTATTAAGAATAAGACTATTTTTGAATAATGTTAATAAATAAAAATAATAAACTTGAACTTTAAATTTTTTTGCAATAAATTTTAAAATCAGGGAGATTAGATGGTAGGAAAATCAGTTATTGGAGTAGATCTGGGAGGAACAAATGTGACAGCAGGTAGAATTAATGGTAAACAAATTGTAAAGGAAAATAAAGAAGATATTAAGTCAGATAATAAGCAGGAAGTTATTATTGAAATGATTATTCATTCCATTGAATCTGTGTATAGCTCAGAAGTATCAGGAGTGGGGATAGGTGTTCCCAGTCTTGTTGATGTGGAAAAAGGAATAGTGTATAATGTCCAAAATATTCCTTCCTGGAAAAGAGTTCCACTGAAACAAATAGTTGAAAACCATTTCAATCTTCCTGTATATGTTAATAATGATGCCAATTGTTTTGCTGTGGGAGAAAAATATTTTGGAAAGGGGAAAAAATACAGGAATATGGTTGGTATTACTCTTGGTACAGGTATGGGAACCGGAATAATAATGAATAACAGGCTTTATTCAGGAACTAATTGCGGAGCAGGAGAATTTGGTTCTCTTCCCTATGGAGACGGAATCTTAGAGGATTACTGTAGCGGTAAGTTTTTTAATCATTTTCATAACACCACAGGTGAAGAAATATATCAGAAAGCAGACGAAGGTAATGAGAAAGCATTGAATATTTTTAAACAATATGGTAATTATCTGGGTGATGCTGTTATATCAATTCTTTTCACTGTTGATCCGGAAGCTGTTATCTTTGGGGGTTCGGTGAGTAAGTCCTTTATATATTTCAAAGATTCATTGTGGAAAAGATTACAGAGTTTTCCATATAAAAGAACCTTAAAAAAGTTAGTTATAGAAAAGTCTGGAAATAATAATATATCATTATTAGGAGCAGGAGCACTCTATATTGAAGCTTCCATTGAAGGCAGGTGAAATGGTATGAAAGTTACTATAGCAGACATTGCAAAAAAGGCAAATGTATCCAAGATGACTGTGTCTCGTGTTCTCAGCGGAAAAGGGCAGGTTGCTCAGAAGACAGCTGAGCGTATACGGAGAATTGCTGATAAGATGGAGTATCACCCCAATCTTATAGCACGCAGTCTGGCAAGCAAACAGACCAAGATCCTTGGTGTCATAATCCCGAAAATTGAACATATGTTTCTGGATAATTATATCGCTCAGATTCTCAGCGGATTAACAGATGTTGCGTTACATAATGATTATAAAATTATATTATGCCCTGTTGATATTTCTCAAAAATCTGACACCGCTTATTTAAGTATATCCCGCACAAAAATGTTAGATGGTATGATTTTAGTCAAAACAAAAATGAATGATCCTAATTTAAAAAAACTAGTAGAAGTTGATTTTCCTTTTGTTTTAGTAAACTATAAAAGTTCTTCTGAGAAAATTCATTATATTGATTCTCACAATATAAAAGGTGCAGAAATCGCTGTTGAATATTTATATAATACCGGACACAGGAATATTGCATTTGTAGCAGGAAGTATGGATGAAACCAATGCCAGAGACAGAATGAAAGGTTTTAAAACAGCTGCTAATAAGTATAATTTAAATTGTCCAGAAGACTGGATAATTTATGGTGATTTTTCCAAAGAAAAAGCGTATAAAGAATCTGAAAAATTGTTCACAGGCAATACAAATCCAACTGCAATATTTTGTTCAGATGATTATATGGCAATTGGCGTTATGGAACGTATCAAAAGTAAGAATTTGAGAATTCCAGAAGATGTTGCGGTAATAGGCTTTGATGATATTGAAATAGCTGCTTATGTGAAACCTGCCTTAACAACAGTACGACAGCCTATTTATCAGTTGGGAAAATCTGCGGCTGTAATGCTGTTGGATATTATAAATAAAAAAGAGAATATTGACAATCACAGAATACTGGATGTTGAACTTATTAAAAGAGAATCAGCTTAGTTAAACATTAAATGAGAATAATTTGTTTAATTATGTCAGAAAGTACATAATTTTATTGTTATTATTAAATTTTTTGTATTACTTTTCTTTGCAGTCATCAAATAACTGATATAAGCAACACTTTTTATTTCCTCAAAAAAAATTTTTATATATTTATATCTGAGATGTATTATTAACTATAAAAAGCGGCATAATTTATGCGATATATCACTTTACATATTCTGTACTTTCTAATATAAATAAAGACGGGATGCAATATGTTTAAAAACAGAACAATCTTCCTTTTTTTAATCGGAATTCTTTTCCTTTTTCAGTGTTCATTTTATGAACATAAAAATTATGATACTCAGGAATTACAATCTATTGTTGAAAAAGTAAATTTAAATGGAGGGATACAACCACCGGTTAAAAAGGTTAAAGAGATCAACTGGATTGGTTACTGGAAAGGTGAAGGTAAACGAGAGACATTAATCTATAAGGTTCTTAATGAGTTTAGTTTTCTGCATCAAAATATAAAAGTAAATATGAAATTTCCTCAGGATATTGAGTCAATACAGAAAATAGATGCTGCCTATTATGAACAGACTCCCAAATATGTAGCACGAATGATCAAAAAAAATAATATACAGTGGGATATTTTTCCATTAATAGGAGCAGCCTATTCAGTAATAGGTGAAGAGTTAAATGATCCACATTGGGGTCATGACTACTTAGTTGATTTTCGAAAAGTAGCTGGTTTTAAGAAAACTCAAAAAGATTTTATTTTAAATGGTCCTAAATATATGAAAGAAAATGACGGTATATATATCGGGCCATGTATAGAAGGATTTTATTATGCGATTTTTTATAATAAAGAAGTGGCTGATAGATTAGGTCTTAATATAAAACATTTCAATATGCAATTTGAGGATTTGCTAACATATGTGAAGAAAGTAAGAGAGTATAATAATCAGTATGGGACTGATATTGCAGCATTTTATGATTCGAATGACTGGATTACAATAGAAATTTTGTTTCAGCATTTATTTAAATCAGTTATTAGCTATTCATCTGATTATTCCATACCTGATCATTTTACACAGCACAATAGAACCGGATTAATGAAAACTCTGCAAGCTTTTGAACAGTTAGGGAAATATGATCCTTTAATTCAATCAGTAGAAGAAAACAACTGGGATAATACCAAAGATATAGTTTTGAACGATAAAGCCCTGTTTTATGTAAATGGAAGCTGGATGTATAATAATTGGGAAGTCATCGATAAAGAGAAAGTAAAAAAAATGATCCCTGCAGAATTGCCGGTATTCAATAATATTAATTATTATATGGGAGGGTATAGTCCTAATTTTGCAGTGTTTAAAACTTCTTCCAATAAAGATATTGCAATTGAGCTACTCATGTATTGGACAAACAAAGATTTTGTACAGGACTGGATCAGATATGCCAAGAGTCCATCAGGAACATATGGACATATGGATACTAAAGGATTTGGGGGAGATGTTCATGAAGTTTTTGTCAACACCATAAGTGATAAGTATGGTAATAATATAGGTTATTATGATACAGATCTGGATTATATTTTCGGTACTAATCATAATATTTCCTATAAACAATTCTGCCAAAATCTGCATGCGCTGCTTAAGGGTGAGAAAACTGCATATAGTGTAATGAATGTATTGAAGAATTCTTTATAAAAAGTGATTAATGAGAGGATTTAATGAACTCAATTAAAGAAAAAGTACTGAACAGTTTTATTTTTAAAATTGTGGGTATTATTATTCTTGTACAAGTTGTTGTTTTGAGTTTGCTTGGTATTTATAATACTAATTATTTTTCCAATCGTATTGAACAAAGATTTGTTTCACAAATAAAGGTGCCTGGAAAGCTTCTCGTCAATAATGCATTGCGTTATAGTTCGGTTAATGAACCGGAAATAATGAAGCAGTTTATTGGAGAAAATCTTGAAGAAGCTCTGCTGGTCGGTTCAGACAGAAGAGTTTATTATTCCTTAAACCCTCAGTACCGTAATAAGTCTTTATCTGAAATTCCCGATCTTGATTATAGTGAAGTTCTTGGAGAAGGTGTTAAAGTAACAAAAATTGCTCGTTCCACAGGAGGTAAAAGTAAATCATTGATATGTATTACACCACTTTTTTCAGAAGGGGATAAACATCTGGGTTACTTTTACTTAAAAGCAGGAATACAGACTATAGAACAGGAAAAGAGGGTTGTCTTTATTATATTTATTTTAGGTTCAGTCATTGCACTTGCCATCATGATTTTGATCGGTATTGTGTTTAGTAACAAGTTTGAAAATAAAATAAAATATTTAATAAATTTGTTGAAGGATATTTCAGAGGGGGGAGGTGATTTAACCAAAAGAATTGAAATATCATCAAATGATGAATTAGGTGATATAGCTAATTACTATAATCTATTTGCTGAAAAGCTTGGGGTAATTATTTTTAAGGTTCAGAATATGGTTAGTGATCTTGTGACTGCTCTGAACGAGTTGTCAGTGACAACAGAAGAGATTTCAGCAAATACTAAAAATCAGTCTACTCAGATTGATGATATTACTACAACAATACAGCAATTAGCTGATAATCTTGAAGGAACCATTGAGAATACTGAGAATATGGTGAGGCAGGCTGAGATAAGCAGTGAGATTGCAGAGAAAGGAAAAGATATAAATCAAAAATTAAAAGAAAGTATTATAGAAGTACAGGACAGTGAAAATAATTTTGAAAAGGATATCCGGGAACTACAGGAAAGTTCTGAAACCATAACCAAGATTGTAGAAGTTATATCCGATATATCAGTACAGACAAACTTACTTGCTCTTAATGCTGCTATTCAAGCTGTAAAGGCTGGTGAACAGGGTAAAGGATTTTCTGTTGTAGTTGATGAAGTGAGAGATCTGTCAGAACAGACACAGCAGTTTACTAATGAGATTTCGGAAATTGTACAGACAATTTTATCCAAGATGAAACATGTGGTAAGCACTGTGGAGTCAAATGTCAATAATATTAATATAGTTACTGATCAAGCTGATAATGCATCAAAAAAGAATGAAGAGATTAATGAAACAAGCAGGAAAACATTAGATATTGTTGAATATACCAATCAGCTCTTTCGGGAACAGGCAGATTCAATAAATAAAATACGAAACAGTATTACAACTATTAATAATGCCAGTACTGAGAATACATATTCAATTCGTGAGGTGTCCAATACTATTAATGATCTGAATGTCAGTGCTGAAGATTTAAGTAAGCTTACAAGCAAATTTATTGTTAAAAATGACTATAACATTACTGAATAGATTTATTAGACAAAATTTATAATAAATATCATATTGACTTTTTTTAAATATATGCAGATAAGTGTAATAAAATAAAAGTTATACTATATTGATCAGAGAAATACCCACTTTATCAAAAAATATAAACGTACAAAGATTTAATAATTCATTACTTAATGTATATTTTTCCAATATTTATATAGTTCTTGACATTTTATAAATAAATTAATATTTTTTAATTGTTTTTAATGAAAGGACAACAAAACTGTTATAATTATTACTAATTAATTATTTAATTATATTATAATAAATAAAGATAGGAGAGTTATTATGGCAGGATTTGAAGGGACGAAATGGGCTGAAAAGCAGATGTGTTATCTGATCAAGGATAAATCTCTTTCATTTTATGGAGTTGATGATAAAGTGTTTTCAGTGTCGCATTCCATACACTATGGTCTGTTTCTTGCCTTTGAGGGAATCAGGCTTTTCTGTAAGAAAAACAGTCATACTGGTAAGATTGAAGTTAATTTTCTCAATCTTGATAAAAATATAGAGCGGCTTCAGAGAAGCATAAAGTTCAATCTGAGTTTTGAACAACAGAATCTGGTTCCATCTTATAAAGAAATTGAAGATATTTTTATAACTTTTTTAAAACAGCCTGAAATGAGACCTTTTTTTACTGAAATGGCTGAACAAAGAGCGCAGGGATATCTGAGACCTTTCACTTTTGATGAGGACCGGTCCATAGGAGTTACATTCCCGGTAAATCCTTCTATCCGGGCTGTAATATGCAGATATGACCGTTATTTGGGTGAACCATTTACCGGAGTGGTAATACCAAATATGGTCAGGGCTGTGGGAGTTAACGGGACCGGTTGTCTTAAGCTGGGAGTTAATTATCTTATGAGCATTAAAGCTGTTGATGCAGCTAAGCAGATGTTCCCGGAAGCCAGCTCAGCTTTATTCTTGGATGACCGTCCCTATGATCCTCTAAAATCAAGAAATATCACCGAATGGGATTCTTCCTGCTGTTTGCTTGCACTTAAAAACGGAACAGTTATCAAAATATCGGAAAGCAATCTGATTCTTCCATCCATTACTATACACGGAATATGTACTATATTAAAGAAAAAAGGAGTAACTGTTGTAGAAAGAGATGTTTCTTATGGTGAATTAATAGAACTATGCAATAAAAATGAATTGGCTGCAATCTGCAGTGTGGGAACAGCTGGTATTTTGAACCGGGCTCAAAAATTAATTCTTATAGATGACAAAGGAAATAAAATTTCAGAACATCAGGCAGATGAAAAACATGAATTATATCAGCTTCTTGGATTAGTACGGACCTATTACTGGGATATTTATCAGGAGAAGGAACCTGTTCCGGAAGGTCATAAATTACATAAATATGAATTATAAATAATATATTAACGGCAATATTAGAATTTATAAAGGAGAAATATTATGTTAAGAAAAATTTCTATGATATTTATCAGAAGCCTTCTGGTTGTTTTAATTATAGCAGGATGTTCAGATATTCAGAATGCTGATCTGGTTTTAACAGGTGGGAAGGTTGTTACAATTGATAAAGACTTACCTGAGGCAGAGGCACTGGCAGTAAGGGGAGGAAGAATTACTGCAGTAGGAACTGTTGAGGAAATAGAAAAATTTATTGATAATTATACAAAAGTAATTGACTTAAAGGGAAAACTGGCAATACCGGGAATTATAGAAGGTCATGGTCATTTTATCAGTCTGGGACAGGCAATGATGAAACTAAATTTAAAAAAGGCTGAAAACTGGGAAGAAATTATTACAATGGTGGAAAAGGCTGTTGAAAATACTGAACCGGGAAAATGGATTCAGGGGAGAGGCTGGCATCAGGAAAAATGGAATGAGCTACCTCAGCCTCAGGTAGATGGTCTGCCTTATCATTACCGTTTAAGTGAAGTATCACCTGATAATCCTGTTTTATTAACTCATGCCAGCGGTCATTCCTGTATAGCCAACAAAAAAGCTATGCAGATTGCAGGCATAACTAATACCACTCCTGATCCGGAAGGCGGAGAAATAGTAAGGGATCCTACTGGAGTAGCTATTGGTGTATTCAGAGAAACAGCCCAGGGATTGATCAGTAAAAAACTTTCTGAATCAAGAGAGAATCTTTCATCAGAGGAATTAAGTCAGGAAAAAATAAAAGCTATCAAGCTGGCAGAAAAAGAATGTTTGTCCAAAGGTATCACTTCTTTTCATGATGCCGGTTCTTCATTTGAAACTATAGATCTATTCAGGAATATGGCTGAAAATCAGCAATTAGATATTCGATTGTGGGTAATGATTAGTGAGAGCAATGATATGTTAGAAAAGAAGATCGATGATTACAGATTAATCGGAATAGGAGACGATCATTTAACAGTGCGATCCATAAAACGATTTATGGATGGTGCTCTTGGTTCTCATGGTGCCTGGTTTCTTGAGCCATATAATGATCTGCCAGGCAGTTATGGATTGAATACCACTCCCATTCCGGTTATTAAAAAGACAGCGGAAATTGCAATTCAAAATGATTTTCAGCTTTGTATTCATGCAATAGGAGACAGAGCTAATCGGGAAGTACTGGATATTTATCAACAGACGTTTGAAAAATATCCTGAGAAGAAAGATCACCGCTGGAGGATCGAACACGCTCAGCATCTGCATCCTGATGATATATCCAGGTTTGGTGAATTAGGAGTAATAGCTTCCATGCAGGCTGTCCACTGTACTTCAGACGGACCTTATGTGGTAAAAAGATTGGGTGAAAAAAGAGCAGAACAGGGCGGTTATATGTGGAAAAAAATAATCAATACCAACGGAGTGGTTACCAATGGCACTGACTGTCCGGTGGAGGATGTTGATCCTATTGCCAATTTTTATGCTTCAGTTACCAGAAAATTAGAAAATGGTACAGAATTTTACCCTGAACAGAAATTAAGCAGAACACAGGCTCTCCGCTGTCATACACTTAATTGTGCTTACTCAGCTTTTGAGGAGGATATCAAAGGATCTCTGACCCCGGGAAAGTTAGCTGATATTACTGTGCTTTCACAGGATATAATGACTGTTCCTGAGGATGAAATACTGAATACTGAGGTTGTATATACGATCATCGGGGGAGAAGTGGTGTATGATCAAAAGTAAGGAGATGGGATTAAAAAATTTATATGAATTATAATTAGTAGAAATTTTATTTTATATATATTTATATTTTATTATTATAATCTTTTAATGATATTTGGCGGATTTCGATTATCAAACACAAGAGGTCATGATGAAGGTAAACATCTTACAATTTATCTTCATCGAATAATAAATTTACATAATCTATACCATTAATTTCTTTTAATTCCTGGATAAATTCCTTAGTTTTTTCTTTGTCTTTTAACTGTATATAATAAGAGATTTCATAAATATCTTCTTCGCCTATTGATTTTATATTGATTAAATCGGATGTTTTACAATATTTATTAAAGGTTGAAAGATACGGCTTAATATCAGTATCTTTTTTTTGGTACGAGAACTGTACAAGTATTTCATCATGGTGTGGATACATAATATTCCATTTTGATAGCATTAATAATGTCACACCAACTAATACAGAACCGATTAAGACTACAGAGTACAAGCCAGTTCCTGCTGCCAGACCTACAGCAAGTGAAAAGAATATAAAAACAATATCCTGAATATCTTTAATCGCGGTTCGGAAACGAATTATGGACATAGCACCAACCAGACCAAAAGCACGAGCAAGATTATTCCCAATTACCATTATAACAATACTGGTGATCATGGATAGAATGATAAGAGAATTGAGATAGGTGACTGAAAAATTGGGCCCTGGGTTAGTTCTACGATAAATAAAAGATACAATTGAACCACCTATAAAGGCAATAAAAAGATTAATGATTATTTGGCCAAGATTCAATGAACTGACAAATATATCTTGAATATTATTAAACATTAATTTGTTAAAACCTCTTGATATAATAAATGTTTACGATCAAGAATACTTTGAGAAAATTCAATAGAGGAATGTTTAAACAGCATTTCAATCTCAGATTTATGTTTATCAACACTGATACAATATTTTGATACTGCATGTCGGGTAAGATTAAATTTCTGAAGTATTCTTTTCAGCCATAAAGGATATCCATATATAAATTTGACTTCCATAACCGAATAACCATTTAAACAATGGGTACTTTTATGTTGTGAAAACAGGTTTGCCATTGAAGTGCACACTTTACTTTTCATGTTTTTATCAAGTGTTATTCTCAGATCAGAGTTATATTTACTATAAAAAGGTTCACGGTCATATATCACCAGAACAATGGGAACCAGATATTTTTTATTTAAATAATATAAGAAGGTATTTGCGCTTTTTACTGCATTATCATAATCACCGTTTTGGTGAATAAATTTTGATGAATTTCCTGTTAATATAAAATCATGTAAATGATAATAATAAATGGGAGCCCGATATTTAGTAACAAATTCATTGTCTTTTCTTTTTACTTCAAGGAATATAATTGAATTTTTACCTGTGTTTTCATACCCTCTGATTCTGAATTTTTTTCGTATTTCTAACCCGGCCAGTTTTTCATGATAATAATTCATTTTACCGGTATCAAAATAAATACTTCGCACTGAGTATGATTTTTTTCTATTATTGTTTGCATATTTATCAGGATTGACATAAGGTAATAATTCTTTTCTTATGATATCGAGATATTGATCAGGAATTAAATATTTATATTCTTTTCTTATATTCATCTTATATTTACCGAAATAAACATTCTTTTTATATATTCAAAAATATTGATATTACTACAAAAAATTTTACATTTAACTATCATACCTGGATAGATTGCTGTGTTTAGTTTATTGATTTCAGCATAGGCATACATGGTCTGCTGATTATTATAAAGTTTTACAGTTGAATCTATTCTTACTATTTTTGCATAATGTTTTAAAGATAATCCAGGTAAAAAAAATAATACTTTTTGTCCAATTTTAATATCCTGATAATGGTATAGCTTAAAAGGAAAGATTATTATCATTGTAGACAAATCTTGTATTAATAATAAAGTATCAGAATTAAAAAACCTGTTTATGTTTCCTTCTATTGGGCTAATGAGATTGTAATTCATTTTTTTATCATTTAAAATTGAAAGCTGCTTTTGATAAAATTTAATTTCAGCCTTAATTTGTTCAATCAATTCTCTCTTTACTCCGGTTGTTACTGTGTTTAATTGTGCGTCAGCAATTTTTACCTCAGCTTTATATAAAGCTAATCTATTTTCCGCAATTTCATATTCTTCCTGAGAAACAAGATTTTTTTCAAAAAGTTTTTTCATTCTTGATACAATTTTTTCCTGTTCGGTTACCTGTAATTTTGCCTGTATAACATTTTGTGTAGCTTCGTTAATAAGAGATTGCTTTTCTCCGGTTTTAAAGGATTTTAAGGTTGCATTAGCTTTTGTTAAATTTCCTTTTAATTCAACTAATCGTTCTTCAAGATTGGCAGAATGTATAACTCCAATAGTATCTCCGGATTCAACAAACTCACCATGTTTAATGAAAGCATTAATTTTAAGATTGACCACATCGCCACGATTAAAAATAAACGATTTCATATCACCAGCTTCTGTTGTAAGATAATTATTCAAGGAGGTTATTACTTCATCAGGATTGGATTTCTCTATTTTCCATTCTGTTTGAGGATATACTCTTCCAATTGTTGTTATGTGTAATGGAATTTTAATAAAAAATAAGCATAATACTATTAAACATATTAATAGTATACTTACTATTATTTTTCTTCTTTTTTGCATGGTCTTGTTTTTAAAATCTTTAATATTTTATTTTACTATTTACCATCCTTTTCATTGTATTTATTTTAACAAGATCAATTTACTTTGAGCCTGAAATTGTCCGGCTCTGAAACGGACGATATACACACCAGCAGGCAGGAACTGTTTCTGTACATCGCGTCCGTCCCAGTGAATTTGATGTGTTCCCGGAGGCTGTTTCTCTTTCCAGGTTTTCACCACTCTGCCCAGTACATCATAAATCTGAACGGTTACCTTTGCGGTTCTGGGAATTGTATAGGGAATACGAGTATCCGGATTAAAGGGGTTGGGATAGCTGGGAAGCAGTGCGAAAGTCAGTGCATGATCTTTTGCGGGATTTTCAACTGTTGTGGTGGTATCCTGATTATTCGCTTGTCCTGGAGTACCGGTTTCAGTACTTGCCTGCCAGTTTTCCGGATCATTATTATCAGCACAAAGATCAGTTAATTCCAGGGTAGGCCCGTTACCATCCGGTTCCGGTGGCCAGGGCGCCTGATCATCGTATCTCAGGGAATCGACAAACAGTCCGTTTACGTCTTTTACACACAGAAACTCACCGGCATTGTTAAGCCCAAAACCTAAATTTCCTGTAAAATTTGTCACCTCCGGAAATACTGTCTGAAACAGCACACTGTCTTCTGCCAGAACAACCCAGCTATGAGAGGCAAGCAGGAAGGAGACAGGGAGCTGATACGCATTCCCGTCTTCATCACAGAAACTCCACCCGGAAAGAACAATATTCTGAGAAGAACAGTTGCAGAGTTCACACCAGTCACCAGCATCTGTTTCCGGTGCACTGTGGTAGTTGATCTCAGTGATAATAACCGAATCACACCAGGCTGAGAGGAAATTTTTTTCCTGATCATTGCTGGTTCCCGGACTTCCGAAATGCTCACTTGCCTGCCAGTGTTCCGGATCAGTGTTGTCAAGGATAGCATCGATCAACTCCAGGGTAGGCCCTTTACCGTCCGGTTTTCCCGGCCAGGGCATCTGATCATCATAGCTCACTGAATCAATCTGGGTTCCCTGAGCATTCCACAGTTGTATACTTTCTCCTGCTCCACTCAAACCAAATCCGAGAGGTCCGGTACAGGATTCACATTTCGGAAACATCATATGAAATTTCATGCTGTCTCTCACCAGCACCATATATCCTTCCGGCCCGATCACTGCATGTTCCGGGAACACAAATTCATTCTGCTGTGAACCATCTGAAAACGTCCATCCGGTCAGGTCTATACTCTCTGCGGTCGGATTGTATAATTCCACCCAATCTTCAGGGTCATGGTACGCAGCACTGTGGTAGTTGATCTCAGTGATGACCACTGTTTGTGCTGATGCACAGGGCTGAAATACTGCAGTAAAATGCTGATTACCCGAGAATGTTTGTTTAATTGTTTGCTGCTGATCCAGTGTTTGCTCCTCCCATCCGGTAAATGTATACCCGTATTCAGGTACAGCAGTGACCGTTATGGGAATGCCTTTAAAATAAGTACCGACAAAAGGATAGGTGTTCACTTTCAGGGAGTTGATCCGGACAATTCCATTCCCCTGAGGGGCAGGGACGGTAATTTCAAATAAGCCGGTGATTTCATTGAAATAATCTTGAACATGTTCTCGTTCTTTTGCTGTGCGTTTATGGGTAACATAACGGAGGTGATTTACATTTTTTTTCCATCGTGCCCAGGCTGGTAAAGACGAATCACGCCATCGGTTTTCTTCCCGGGGCATTTCATTGCTGATCATATGTACCAGAGTGTCAATTATCTGTGAAACATGTTCTGCCCTAAAGGTGGTATTCATTAAATCAGCATACCGGTTGATAAAACGGTGACGAAAAGTCTGATTGGAAAGTAAACGGCGTAAAATAAGATTGTACCATTTATTGTTTTCTGTTTTTGATTTTAATACATTAATATCATTACCACATTCACACCATTTCCAGGCTTTATCCGTATCCCAGAGAATCCAGTACCAGCGCGGATCATCACCAGTGCGGGATCGGTACCAGTCAACATTTTCATCAAGCCAATCCCAATTACCAGCATAGAAATTTACTATATGATAATCAATATAATTTGCGATATTTATATAATATTTTGTAATATATGTATATATACTGTCGGCTGAAATATTCTGATAATGAATGAAATTTTCTGTTTTATACCAGTATTGAGCATCACCTTTGCGTATTAGAGGTTCTGGTTTACAATCAAAACGTAATAAATCAATATCTTCGCTGATGTTACAATTAGAAGTTAGATAGTGTTCATCAATGAATTCCCGTATCCAGTAGATACCCCAGTACTCACCGTTTAAGTAAAGTGATACAGGCTTATAAGCTGAGGTGAGACCTCCTATCTCATGGAGCAGGGTATGGGTCAGAGCATCAGTAATATGCGAGTAATTTGTATCACCGGTTGGCTGATCATAAGAAGGGGCATAAAGAATCAACCGTTCAAAGCGATCAACATTCGGTTTCTGAGGAAATAAATGGTAATGAAGTGTGGAAAGGCCATAATCATCCCGAAAATAAAGACGAAAGCCTTTTTTATCACAATTACGGGATAATTCGCCATGTATTCGAATACCTGCAGGTACAGAAAATTTTACTTCTTCGTTTTCTATGAGTGTAAGCCATACTTTTCGTTCCCAATCTCTGCCTCTTTTTAGGGGATTCCTGTAAATTCCGTTGGAATGATGCCATAAATTTTTCATGGGAGTGATAACCGACAGTACAGGTAGTTTTGGTTTTTCCTTTACGATATAAGTGTGATAAGTAATCGGGGATACTGCTTTTCCCTGTCTGAAAACCTGAGCCTTCACTGCACAGCTGCTTTTTAAGGTCAATTTACCATTACACACGTCACTATCAGCAGTCACATCATTACCATCCAGTGTATAGCGGATTTCTCTCTCAGGGGAATTCGTCATCAGGTGCACTGTTACGGGTGACTCATACAAACCCTCTGCAGGAGTAATAGTAAGAGAACAGGTATACTGAAGGATATTGGCATGACCGGGAGTAGGAGAGAGCTGATAAAAGGAGGTATCACTGCCATCCGGATAGCGGCCAAAAGAAATATCAGTTAACTGATGGCCAAAGGATACACTATCTGCTATCTCTGCTTCCGGATTAAAAAGTCCTATCCATTCTCCACCGGTAGATATTCTGAAATTCAGGTGTAGTTCGACTTGCTCTGGCTCTCCGTCAGCCCAAAGTAGCAGAAATCCCTGAGCAGGAACAGTGGTACCTGCTGGCAGTATTGCTTTCTGAGGGTCATCCCGGTCATCAGAGAGAGACCATGCTGAGAGATCAATTGCCTCATTGGTGCAGTTGTATAACTCTATCCAATCATCATGATCTCCGGCTTTATCTGTAACTCCTGATACATTGCTGGCAAGAAATTCGTTGATGACCACTTCCTGAGCAGAGATAATATTAATTGTTAGGATAAGAAAAATGAAAAGAAATATGCGTGTTAATATTGACATTTTATCATATTATTAAAAGTTGTAAAATTATTAACTTATTTAAATATAATCAGATAACCATACATTAACACATAAAATAAAAATTAAATCAATATCAGAAGAATTTTTTAGAAAATTCTTCTAAGGATTTCATTTCCAAGTACAAAATTTATAAATATCTATTGGTTATTTAATATATTATAATACCATACGAATATAATTTTAAAAAGTCAAGAAAAATGTTGATTATTAAAAAAAATGGTAGGTATATATATCAGAGTATATTTTACTGAAAAATAAGTATTAATTGGTAATATCATGAATTTTTACTATTTTATCTAATTAAAAATACTTTAATCTCCGAGTATTTTTCTTAATTCTCTCTGATATTTTTTATTATAATTCATGCCATTATGATCCTGATCTTCCAGAGTAATAAATGTGTCAGAGGGTTTTAAAAATTTCCTTAGTTTCAGAGATGATTCATAATAAATAACATTATCTTTATCGCCATGAAAAATAGTTATGGGGATTTTTGAATTTTTTATGAATTTGTAGGTTTTGAAGGTATATCGCAGCAATATATTCGGCACGTAAGCATATCTATAGTGCATCATATCAATCAGACTATAGTAAGGAGCCTGAAGAATTAACCTTTGAGGACTATTGTTACAAGCTAAACGAGAAGCTGGCCCGGTACCGATTGAGTATCCAATAATTACTATTTGGTTTTCAGGATAGTTGTTTTTAAGCCTGTCATATGTTAGCTGGATATCGCTGTAAAACTGGGCTTCACTGCATATGTTACCTTCACTTTTCCCAAAACCCCGATAATCTAATATAAAGATATCATAATTCAGTTCTGTATAGATTTTTGCAATATTCCCCCAGGATGCAAGAGAACCGGCATTACCATGGAGATAGAATATCAATCCCCGGGAAGGTTCTGCCATGAATAATAATCCATGGATATCTATACTATCTTTAGTATGAATAAATTTTTCTTTAAATGGTTGTTGAAACTGGAATTTATAATTTTTGGGGAGTTTATCCGGATGAAAAATTACATTCTCCTGCTGATAATATAAAATTCCGCAAAAGAGTATATAAGATAAGACAATAATACAAAAAAGCCAGAGGATCATTCGTATCATTTGATTATTTTAAAAGTTTGGGTCAGCAAGTGAACTGAAACAGTATATCGGTTAATTTATAACCGATATTACATTTTCCAGCTGACCTTATACCGGCAGACATCACCGCCTTTTGCCCGGCATTCTTCTTCTACAATATTGACCTCTTTGGTACCGCACATTTTCAGAGCTTCTTCATACCATCCAACGACAGTGAGACAGTCTGGAACAGAAAATGTCTCAGCATCATAAGTGGTCATTATGCCGGAAGTTTCACTTGTTGGTTCATACTCACGGCGACCCACATTATAGTAAAAAGAATAAATAGTATTTGCCTGTTTCATAAAAGCCTGAGGATCATTAGGTTTGAGAAAAATCTGATGGGATTCTGTTAGATTTTTTCTGGCAGATTTTGCTCCAATTTTTTTAAAAATTTCAGTTTTCCCTTCCCCCAGAATATCAACTATAGCCTGATCCAGTCTTTTGCCGATTTCAAAAGGATACCATCCTGAAGATATCAGGATATTCTTGAAAAAATCCTGATCTTCTTCAGATAAAGAGTTCAGTACTTTTTGCCAGCTCTCTTTCCCAAAGTTTTCTTCTACAAATGCTTTACGGGAATTAAGAATTGTACCTCGTATTTCCATGCTCATAATTCCCTCCTTTCATAATTTTGAAATAAATAAGTATTTTATTATTGATATTTATTTTTACTTTTAATGTTAAAATCAGGCCATTTTTTCCTTTTCTCCAAAGGATCTGCCGTAAATAAATTCGTCAATATTGAACGGCCAGGTATTATCAGTAATATATGTAGCCAGATATTTCCCAATTGCCGGACCTAACATAAAACCATGACCACACATCCCGACTGAACAGTAAAAACCGTCAATTTCTGTTTTCCCTATGATAGGATTACCATCCGGAGTCATACAGTATGAACCTCCCCACTGTCTTAAAATCGCAACATTTTCCAGTGCAGGAACTATGCGGCTCATCCGCCTGGACATTTCCTGCAAAAATTCAAGACTGGAACCGGTATCTTTACCGGGAATGAGTGCTTCCGGTGTGTAGCAGCCAATAAATTGACCGGTTACACGCTGTACAAAATAACCTCCGTCAGGACGGTAATCAACCAGCATAGGAATTTTCTGATATTTGACTGCTTCCGTTACTAACGCTTCATGCCGTTCCGGTTCAACCGGCAGCTGCAGTCCGGCCATACTGCCGATTTCTTTTGCCCAGGGACCGGCTGTATTTATTATAACCGGTGCATTAAATGTATCTCCTTTGGAAGTAGTAACGGATTCAGCTCTATTATTTTTAATATTGATTTTTTTTACTTCTGTATTGATCAGGATCTTTCCGTTGTTTTTTTCAATTCCTTCAGAATACCCCTTTACCACTAGAAAAGGATTTGCCTGCCCGTCTGTTGCGCACCACACTCCTCCGATAAGATCTTCGATATTCAATAAAGGAACTATCTTTCTGCACTCTTCCGGAGTTAAAAAATTAACATCCAGGCCAAACTGTTGCTGAATTTTTATATTATTTTTAAAAAGTTTCACTTTTTCTTCATCATAGGCTAAAAACATATAACCAGAAGGTTTCCATTCAATATCAAAACCAAATTCATCGTTCAGATTTTTAAATATATCAACTGATTCCATGGCAGTTTTAATAGAAGCAGGCGTTGAAAACTGCTGTCGTACACCGGTTATACAGCGGCCGGTTGAGCCGGCAGTAAGAAAATCTTTTTCCAGAAGTAAAACTTTTAGTCCTTTTTTAGACAGATAGTAACCGGTTGCAGTGCCTATTATTCCGCCGCCAATAATTATAATATCAAAATTCTTATTCATCCTCTCCTCCCAATAATTCTTTTATTGGTACAGAGACCAGAGGCGGTCTGGTTGAAGTGCTTTTGATCTCAGATGGAGATTTACCTGTTTTCCGTGCCAGAATCCGGGTTACTAATTGTCCGCATGTCCGGCCCTGACAGGGACCCATTCCAAGATGAAGAAATCGTTTAAGCTCTTCAGGATCGATGATTCCCTTATCAATAGCTTTCTCTACTTCTTCAAGGGTAATATCTTGACATCTGCAAATTACAGTTTCTTTTTTGATCTTTTTATCACTCATTTAACATCCTCCGGAAAAAACGAACATCCATTGCCAGAGATTTTTTAACAGCAAGGGTGACAATCGGGGTTCTATCCTGAAATTTAGCATTTCTTACTTTAACAACTTCACCTTCACCGCATTTTTCGCCACTTCTGCTAAGCAGTTCTACTTTTTCCCCTTTTTCAGGTAAAGGAGTAAATTCATAGGGAATACTTACAGTGGCTTTTTCTTTATTGTATGTTTTATCAACCAGAAATATTGCAAGACCAGGACAGTTAGCTATGCACATACTGCATCCATTACATACTTCGAAATCAACTTTCGGAATATTATTTATAGATCCTTTAATAGAGATGGCATTTTGGGGACAGCTTTCCACACAGGGATTACAGGGAATTTTCTGAATACATTCAATTATTGCAACAGGTCCTTTCTGAAATCGTCCCTCAGAAGGTGTTCTAATATCTTTTTTTTCAACGACACCTGTTTCAAGAAAACCCATTATTAATCAGCCTCCTTAAACATTTTTTTTTCACCTTTACGTATACTTTCACCAAATGGTCCTTCTCTTAATTCTTTCAGGCTTTTTCTTACAGCATTCTTTGTTTGTTTAATTTTATCTGAAGAACCTTTAAGTTTTTCAACTGCATCCAGCCCAGCCAGCTTTCCTTCCAGCATTGCTGAACTTGCTTCTTCTATGCTGGCAGCATCACCGGCTACATATATTCCTTCCACTGTTGTTTCCATGTTATGGTTTCTTACCGCAACTTCACCCCCAAGTTCAGGAATATTTCTCATCTTACAACCAATTTGAGAAAAAATTTCTGTGGATGGATTTAATCCGACTGAAAGACAGATTGTGTCTACTTCGATATCACGTTCACTTCCTTTGATCGGTTTCCAATTATCATCTAATTGTATTATTGTGGCACCTTCAACATAGTCCTTGCCTAACGGTTGTTTTATGGAATGACGGGTAAGGATGGGAACTCCACAGCGTCTCAGTTTAGATGCATGCACCTGATATGCACCAATGGTAGGGAGTGCTTCTACCACACAGGCAACATCAACCCCAGCCTGGAGAAGCTGGTAAGCAACGATTACTCCGATATTACCAGCTCCAACCATGAGTATACGTTTGCCAGGCATTATCCCGTATACATTCATCAGGGTTTGAACAGCACCCGCACCGTAGATACCTGGGAGATCATTATCCGGAAAAGTCAGCATTTTTTCTGCAGCTCCGGCAGCAACAATAATTTTTTTTGCTTTCACCATATGCAGTCGGTGATCTTTAATTATTGCCAGCTGATGAGGAGAATAGTAGCCAATAACCGGAGTTTGAGTAAAAATAGATACTTTGTCACTCAGTTGATCCACAAGCTTTTGCCCAATATCAATTCCGCGGATTTTAGCATAATGTTCTTTTGACCCAAAGAACATATGTGTTTGTTTAATTAACTGTCCTCCGATTTTGCTGTTCTCTTCGAATATCATTACTTCAGCTCCAAAGCCGGAAGCAGCTACTGCTGCAGACAGTCCTGCAGGGCCTGCTCCGATGATGGCGATTTCAGTTTCAAGAGTTGGAATATCTCTTCTGGGATAATCTGTTCGTGGTTCTTGCGGTTTTAATGTACCCCAGCCAGTCTGGCTTTTGACCTCCATATCCGGTTCTGCCATGATCATACAGGTTTTGACATTAGGGATGCCATCAACCTGCATCATACAGGAGGAACATTTACCGATAGCACAGAAAAATCCCCGTGGTCTTCCCAGTCTGGGACTGTAACTCAATACTTTAATTCCTGCATCATGTAGTGCTGCTGCAATTGAGTCGCCCACCCGGGCCTGAACGGGTTTTCCGTCAAATGTAAAAGTAAAAGTTTTCTTTTTTTCAAAATTTAATATTGGATGATTTGTTATTCGCATTCTATTTTTTCCATATTAAATATTAATATTATTTTATATAATTATTAGATCATGTAATAATGAAAATACCTCTGCTAAATTGGTATAAAGATAAATTTTTTTTATATTAAAAGCAAGAAATTATACTAAAAAAAATGGGAAAAATTATTCTTTAAATTAAAGGGAAGAAAAAAAGAAATCAGAAGTCAGTAGACAGTACTAAGAGTTATGTTGGTTGAGAAATAAATCGCTGGAACAGAAAATCAGAGAAAAACAGCGTACAGCTATGTGATAAGCGGTCTGTGGTCAATGTATAGATCCTGGAGAATTTTGGAACTTTATAACTTATACCTTCATTAATATAGAGGTTATTATGAAACATAGTATATATTTAATTTTATGTAGTTTTATTTTTATGTTCCCCCTGAAAGCAGTCTCACAATTGGAGAACAGTAATATAACCTTCACATATCTGACGAGCTGGGGTGAGAAGGGAGAGGGTGAAATTCAGTTTAATGAGCCTAACGGTATCTCGGTAAGTCCGGAAGGTAACATATATATTGCAGATACCGGTAATCAAAGAATTCAGAAAATAAGTCATTACGGAGAGTTTATTAAAGCAGTTGGTGGTTTTGGCTGGGGTATGGAAGAGTTTGATAAACCGATTTCTTTGTGTGCTGTAAATGGTTTGGATGTATTTGTTGCTGATTATAACAATCACCGTATAGAACGATATGATAAGGATCTTAATTATCTGGCTTCATTTACCACGGAAAATGTTACAGAGGAATTGCAGATGGGATACCCTTTAGATGTGGATATTTCTAATCAGGGTGAATTATTCTGTATCGATAGCGATAATGGAAGGATCCTGAAACTGAACCTGGAAGGTGAACCACAACTAAGTTTTGGTGATTATGATGCAGGCAGGGGAAGATTATACAAACCAATGAAAATGTGTATTTTTGAAAACAGCTCACTTTATATCTCTGATCTGGAAAAACAAGTAATAATTGTTTTTGATATTTATGGAAATTATATTTTTCAGTTCGGATCTGATAAACTGCATGCTCCCCATGGTGTAGCTTTTATTGATTCGGAATATCTATTGGTCACAGATTTGAAACAGAAAATTGTTTTTCTTTTTGATACTAAAGGAAGAATGATTACCAACATTGACAGAAGAAAATTTACCGGTGAATCTTTTCAGACACCTGTGGATGTTTGTTCATATAATGATAAGATTTTTATTCTGGACAGAATCACATGCAGAATCGATGTTTTCAAGATCAACTATAATAAAGGATAGTCTGAAGAGTGAGACTGGTCAGAATTTATATTATATTTATTTTGTTTTGTGGCTGTGTCGTTTCCTATTCTCAGAGTAAGATTGATTATAAAAAATTTCAACACAGCTACACGATAAAAGGAGACGGGAAAAAAAATTTTTTTACTTTACCCCACCATTTTATTATTCCAGGAACTTTGTATTTTGTGCCTGATACATTGAAATTTTTAGAAGATTGTAAGATTAATTATACCCGTGGTACGCTGCTGTTCAGGACTGCCCCGGATTCTGCATCTATAATTACGGTTAATTACAGTAATATTCCCCTGGAGGTTAAACTCTCATATTATCACTGGAAGAGTGCAGATACATTATCTGCGAAGCAAAGTAAACCTGAAAAAGAAACATTATCACTTGATGCAGAAGACAGATCTGAAAAGTATGCTGAAGAAAATTTAAGAAAAAGCGGTTCTATCTTCAGAGGAATCAGCATAGGCACAAATCAGGGTATGAGACTGGAATCAGGCTTGCGCATGCAGCTTTCCGGAAAGATACTGCCCTCCGTAAATGTCGTAGCTTCCTTAACAGATCAAAATCTTCCCATACAACCGGAGGGCAATACTCAGACACTGCAGGAGATTGATAAAGTATTTATTAAAATTAATACTACAGGATTCAGTACTACAATGGGTGATTTTATATTTGAATCCGGAGAATCAAGCTTTTCATCCTATACAAGAAAATTAAAGGGAGTAATGGGAAAAGCCGAAACGAATTATGGGTTTTTAAGATTTATGGCTGCAGCCACTAAAGGTGAATTTACTACTAATCATTTTTCCGGAGAAGAAGGCAGTCAGGGACCATACCAGCTTACAGGTAAAAACGGGGAACTGGATATAATCGTTCTTGCCGGGACAGAGAAAGTATGGATTGACGGAGAGCGTAAAACACGGGGAGAGGAGAATGATTACACGATTGAATATGGTAATGGACAGATTACTTTTACCAGGCACTGTCTGATAACTGAGGATTCCAGGATAACTGTTGATTTTGAATATTCTTCTCAGAAATTCCAGAAGGAAATCTATGGAACTGTCGGACATCTGGAATTATTAGATAACCATATTGGTATGGATATTTCTTTTATCAGTGAAGTAGATGATAAAGAAAATCCCTTGGATATAATATTGAACGATACTTATAAACAAGTTTTAAAAGAAGCCGGAGATTCCCCGGATTCAGCTATGGCTTCCGGAGCAGAATATGCAGGAGAAGGGAAAGGATCATATGTAAAAGTAGACTCAGCAGGTTATAGTTTTTACTCATATAAAGGACCGGAATCAGGGAATTATCAGGTTCGTTTCTCCTATGTAGGGCAGGGTAAAGGTGATTATTCTCTGCAGGGATATGGGATTTACAGGTATGAAGGTGCAGGAAAAGGAGCTTATCTGCCGGTTGTATTGTTGCCCAGAGCTCAAAGTCATCAGATGACTGATATTTTAATGGATATAGGAGTAGGAAAGGGGATAACATTAGGCGGTGAGATTGGTATCAGCAGTCAGGATTTAAATCTCTATTCATCTAAAGATGACGGAGATAACATTGGTATTGCCAAGAGTGCCTATATAGATTTCAATCGGAAGGATCTTACTATTAACAAAAAAAGTCTTGGGGAACTGGAAATAAAAGCAATGATTCGCAGTATTGGTAATAATTTCAGGCCGGTGGGCAGAATAACTGAAGTGGAACATGGAAGAAAATGGGGAATAAGCGAAGGTGAATACTGGGGTGAAGACATCAGTCAGTTCACTGGTACATATAAACCTTGTTCAGATTTTATTATAAAAGGGGAAATAGGTTCATTCAGCAGAAGCACATTTAATTCAGATAGAAAATCATTTTTTACTGAATTTATAAAAAAGAGATATCCTCATTTTAATTATTTTGCTGAACTGATTAACACAGAAAGAGATGATTCTCTGTCCGGTTACTGGCTCCGGCAAAATGGGGGTGCGAGTGGTGAACTCTGGGGAATCAGACCATATGTGGAGTATCTGGGAGAACACAAACAAAATCGGCTGAATGACTCTCTGTACACCGGATTACGTTTTAATGAATGGCGTGGGGGAGTATCTTTTAATAATAAATTCATGAATTTCAATATTTCCAGAACTTACAGGGATGATGACAAATATCAACATAATACACTCCGGAATTATTCTATATCCAATACAGATAGAATCAAGCTTGCTTTGAGAATATCTAAAGATGTATCTTCAGATATTATGTATACACGTCACAGCCGTGTGTATGATGATCCGGCTGTTGAAAATAAAATTACAGATCTTGCTGATATAAAGATGAAATTTTCACCCTGGCAAAAAGCACTTGACGGAACTTTTTTCTATAAATTTTCTTCTACGCATATTTCAGAAATGGTAAGAGATACTATAAAAGTCGGAAAAGGATTGGGTATGTACAGATATGATGAAGAACTCAAAGAGCTTGTTCCAGATAGTGATGGTGATCTAATATTACGGAATATACAGACAGGTACTTTCCTTCCTGTTAATGAGGTACGGATAGGAGGGAATATACGGTTACAAGGGGATCGTTTTTTTAATAAACCAAAAGGATTTGGAAAGTTTTTAGGTTTTTTTGAAACAAAAACCACGGTTAGAGTGGAAAGAAAGGAAAAAAATAAAGATTTTATTGATGTCAATAAGTCAGTAATTAATCCTCAATGGGGGCAGGACAGCTCAACAGTATTAGGCAGATTGTCTTTTTCCCAGGACCTGGAATACATCAATACAAGAAACAGTCTATTTATCAGACTGCGATATAAAAATAACAGCAGTGAAAACCATCAACTCCTGCAGCAGGGTGTTTTAAGAAAGGGGGATGAAACAAGTTTACTGGTAAAAGGAAACCCTTTAGAAAAAATAGCTATGATGTTTGAATTTACTGACAGGAAGGAAATCAAAGATTATGATGATAAAAGCAGGATGGATCGCAATATAACAGCATATGATTATTGGCTTGATGTATCATATCGTCCGGAACAAAAGATTGAATTAAAACTGAGGACAAAGTATACAAAAGCGGAGAATATCTCTTCTGATCCTCCTATTACTGCAACCTCTCTGTTTTTTATCCCAAGTTTAAGCTATGCTTTGCTGGGCCGTGGGCATATAAAAGCAGAACTGGAAATAGGTAAAATCAAAGCTGAACCCGGTGTAAGTGCTTTACCGTATGAAATGATGTCCGGAGATCAGCCCGGGAATACAATTCGCTGGTCTGCTTTTTTTACTTACAGAATATCCGGACATATGATGGCTACATTAAATTACCGGGGTCGAAATGAACCCTGGAGAGACAGCATTTATCAGACAGGAAAGGTGGAAGTAAGAATCTTTTTCTAAAAAATGGTATTTTGAGTATGCTGAATTTATTCAAGAAAAAACCTTGTAGAAATATGATTACTATTCAAAAAGTAAAAATTTTCTTCAACCGGTTATTATTATTTAATATGATATTAATCTCTTCTTTTCTTTTTGCTCAGGAACAGAGTGATGCAGTAATGATCAGAACAATACAATTATACGGTAATAAAAAGTTCAGTGATAAAGAGCTCATAGAGGGAGTGTCTCTTCAGTCTGGTGACAGATGGTTAAAGAAGACTAATGAGGAATTCAGAGAGAAATTAATGAACTGGTATAATCAGAGAGGGTATCTCTTTTCAGCAGTGGATTCATTTACAACTAATTTTGCAGCCGACAGTCAGTTTATTGATCTTGATATCTGGATATATGAGGGGCAATGCAGTTACTGGAATAAGATAAACATTTCAGGAGTTGAAGATGATTTAAAAAATATGATTACGGATAAGATGGTAATGCAGAAGGGAAGGATATTTTCGAGCAGCAGCCTGGAAAACGAGATTGATGGGATTTTAACTATACTTGAAAACTATGGTTATCCACTGGCAGAAGTAAAGATAAATTCTCTTATTCTGAATCATGAAGAGAAAAAAATACTGATTAATGTTGAGTTGTATATTAATAAAGGGGAACTGGTAAAAATTGATGCTATTCAGATTTCCGGGAATTCAGTAACTAAAGATTATGTTATTATCAGAGAATCACGGTTAAAAAAGGGGGAAATTTATTCTCATGAGAAAGTTCTGTCTTTGCAGGATATTTTACAGAGGACAGGGTATTTTAAAAAAGTTGAAAAACCAAAGGTAATATTCAGTAAGAACAAAGCAATAGTCAAACTGAGGGTTGAGGAAGGGACCGGCAATACTATGGATGGCATTATCGGATATATACCATCCCAAAGTAAGAATAACAAAGGATATTTTACTGGTAAACTCCAGTTTACTTTTAAAAATCTTTTAGGGACCGGAAGATTCCTGGAAGCATTCTGGGAAAAAAAGGATGAATATTCTCAGGCTATCCGTTTTGGCTATGAAGAACCCTGGCTTCTGGGTATTCCATTACATACAGGTATCTGGTTTCATCAGCAAATAAGAGATACAACCTATGTAGAAAGAAAATGGAATTTTTCTGTCAGGTATCAGCCCTGGGCTTCATTGTATATTCGTCTGCAAGCTGGTCAGAGAGCAGTTCTGCCTGATTCAATTGGAAGTATAATATATAATGTTCCGGAATCACATACCTGGCAGTTCAGCGGCAGTATTGATTATAACACTTTTGATGATTTGCTGAATCCCCAACGGGGAATTCATTATTATACTTCTTTTATTTGGGGAAAGAAAAGAAACATTATTTCCGGATATTTTTCAGATAGTGATGAAGTACAAAGAAGAGTGGATACAAGATCTCTGGATGTTCAGTTTGAAGTAGTGTTTCCTCTGTTCAGACGTCAGGTTCTCTATTTTGGTCTGAACGGAAAAGAGATTAAAACTGGTGATCCATATGTCAATATTGCTGATCAGATCAGGTTTGGAGGTGCAAGGACACTGAGGGGATATGAAGAAGATATGTTCAGGGGCTCAAGAGTAGCCTGGGTAAATTGTGAATACAGGAGTATCGTTGGATATCACTCCCGAATATTTTTATTCTTTGATTCCGGTTTTTATCAGCGCAAAGAACAAAGTGGAAAAACAATCAGAGGATATAAAATAGGGTATGGTTTCGGTATTCGTATGGAAACCAGGGTTGGAATGATTGGGATAGATTACGGATTAGGAGAAGATGATTCACTGATGGGGGGGAAACTGCATGTGGGGTTGGTGAGCAGTTTTTAATTTTGAGTTTATAACCAGTAAACTCATGGGGCTGACTAAAAATAAAATTTCAACGCAAAGTTCGCAGAGAACGCAAATTGATAAACTTATAATTATTAAATATTTACATTCTTTGCGTATATCTTTGCGTTCTTAGCGTTTAATTTTTTTACTTTTTTGACACCCCAAAGTTTAGAAATATATTTTTTATTTTAAGATTAACAAATCATATGGTGGGTTTTGTTTTTGTGTCCTAATCATTATTAAAGGGATTATAATATCATCATTTTTTTGATGATATATAAAGTTAAGTTTGATAAAAATCATTAATTGTATTATATTATAATTACAGAGATCGATAATTCAAATTTATATCAATCGTAATATTTCTCAAGAGGACTTTCAGAAATTATTAAACATATTGTTTTATTTATAATTTTATTGTATTATTTTCAAACATTTACATAATCAGGGAGGTGGTATTGTGTCATTAAAAAAGCTTAATAAAATTTTAGAGAATAATATATATGAACTTGAAAAAAAAGGTCAAGCTAAGGGAAAAGAAAAAGTTATCAAAGATGTAATTTTACATAATGACGGCAAAGGACCAAGATATATTCTGGAGGGATTTGAAGATAAAGAGTTTATTCGGATGAACTCTAATTCGTATCTTGGATTTTCTTTATTAGATGAACTCATACAGGAGGATATTGAAGCAGCCAGAAAATTTGGTGTTGGTCCGGGAGCTGTACGGTTTATCAGTGGTACTTATTCACCACATATTAAACTGGAAAGAAAGCTTGCGGATTTTCATTCCAGAGAGGCTGGGATGATGTTCAGTTCAGCTTATGTGACCAGTATGGGAGTTATTGCACCCCTTACAGATAAAAAAACAGTAATAATCAGTGATGAACTCAATCATAATTGTATTATTAATGCTATACGGATGTCGCGGCCTGCTGCCAAGGAAATCTATCAACATAATGATATGGATGATCTGGAGCAGAAAATTGAATCCTCACTGGATAAGGGAGAAAGATTACTTGTGGTTACTGATGGGATTTTCAGTATGAGAGGAGATCATGCACCTCTGGACAGCATTGCGAAAATCTGTAAACAATATAATGATTCATTTGATGAAGGGATTATTACCATTGCAGATGATTCTCACGGTGTAGGTGCATTCGGAAAAACCGGGCGGGGTGTAGAAGAATATACTAATGTCAAAGTAGATATTCTGGTTGGAACGTTAGGTAAAGCTTTTGGTGTTAATGGAGGGTATGTAGTTTCATCAGATCCGGTTATCAGGTATTTACGGGAATATGCTCCCATGTATGTGTATTCAAATCCTGTAACAGTAGCAGAAGCAGATACGGCTTTAAAAGCAGTAGAAATTCTTGACAGTCAGGAAGGTATTAAGTTGCTCAGATATCTTCGTAAAATGATCAAAAAATTCAGAGACGGGGTCAAGGCTCTGGGATTTGAAACTATTGACAGTGAACATCCAATTGTCCCTTTGATGATCGGAGATACTGCAAAAACCATTAAACTTACTGAATATCTGAATAATAATGGTGTGTTAGTTACCGATATTAATTATCCTGTGGTTCCCAAAGGAGAAGATGAAATACGTTTTCAGATAACAGCAGAACATACTTCAAAAGATATAGATGCAGTTTTGAAAATTCTGGAGGATTATCCTGATAGATAATGAAATGAATATTAAAATATATAATGTGAGGTAATTATGTACAGGATTGAATCTAAGATATCTACCAAGAGTGATGAATTTAAAGAAAACCGTGAGAACATGCTTAGTCTCATTGAAGAATTTAAAGAAAAGCTGGAGAAGGTGAAAAAAGGCGGTCCACCCAAAGCTCATAAAAAACATAAACAAAGAGGAAAAATGACTGCCAGAGAAAGACTGGAAAAATTATTTGACAGAAATACCCCTTTTCTGGAGTTTAATTCACTGGCTGCATATGACATGTATGATAATCAGGCTCCTGCAGCCGGGATTATAACCGGAATAGGAGTTGTACACGGACGGGAAGTGCTGGTTATTGCGAATGATGCTACAGTCAAAGGAGGAACATATTTCCCTATGACCATAAAAAAACATGTCCGGGCTCAGGAAATCGCTATGAAAAACAATCTTCCCTGTATTTATCTTGTGGATTCAGGTGGTATTTTTCTACCCTATCAATCCGGAACTTTTCCGGACCGTGATCATTTTGGCAGGATTTTTTCCAATCAGGCCCGCTTATCCGCTCTGGGAATTCCTCAGATCACTGCAGTAATGGGTTCCTGTACAGCCGGAGGTGCCTATGTGCCGGCTATGAGTGATGAAACAGTTATTGTTAAAGAGCAGGGAACAATTTTTATAGGGGGCCCGCCTCTGGTAAAAGCTGCT
>Ga0180433_10002304_pt1 | contig 29698 bp, 27 predicted proteins | sample SS_ome_8_FD_132980 | JGI IMG/M metagenome (GOLD analysis project Ga0180433, IMG submission 132980) | Hypersaline lake sediment archaeal communities from the Salton Sea, California, USA - SS_1_D_1 metaG | ecosystem: Environmental > Aquatic > Non-marine Saline and Alkaline > Hypersaline >... | reverse complement strand
TCTTTATCCCGTCTTGAGATAATTGCCCGCGATCCTTTCCTTTAAATGCTGATCCGGCACCACCAACCAACGCAACTGTCAAAAAAGTTTCCAACTGCTCTTTACTATTCCATACCTCTCTTAACGACTGATCGCCTGTAAGGCCGGCCTGCATATACCCATTGATAAGTTCTTCAGAATATTCCTCTAATATACCATCAAACTTAGCAGCCTTGAAAAACTCGTTATTTGCCCTTGGCAGTTTTTTGGCTATGTTAGGAATGACGTCTTTAAAGTTCTTTCCAATTACATCAGCAAATATTCTTTCTGTAAATATCTCAGAACCAGCGGTAATCCATGCTTTTTTCAATGCAGATCCTGGTGTTTCTCCCTTCATGATCCTGTCAGCATAATCGGTATATAGCATCGTATGAAATGGTGCTTGTACTGCTGACCCTACAGCTGTTGCCCCAACCCTGGAGGCTAATGATTTGCCAGTAAGCTTCATGACAGCACCACGCGCAGCTGACCCAACTCCTCCAAAAGCAACAAACTGTGCCATGTATGGAATCATATCCATAACTCCTTTGCCCACATTGAACCATGTAGACCTATCAGATGATTGCTCTTTTATGGCACTCAGAACCTGATATGCATACAATTGGGATTGCTCCTCATCGGATAACTTCTCACCCTTCTTTTGTTTATTAAATATCTTTAACGTACTCCCGGCACTCTCAAGCTCCTTAAGACCCATGGTTGCAAAATTCCCCCAGTCAGTGGAGGATACTCCAGCCCAAAATTTTCTTAAAAAATTAGAATCTTTTGGGTCGCTCATTAATGCCTTTGCATTCTCCAGAAAGTTTATCGATCTCCTTACATTATTTCTTTTATCAAGCAACTCTTTATCTTTGCCCCTGTAAGATCTTGGGTCTACACCAAAAGTCATGCTGGATGGCTCCGGCATGGTGTCTAGCTTGTTCTTAAGATTTGAAATTGATTGATCAATAGCACCTATACTTATGGATTCTTTTGACCTTGTGTACTTGTCAGCTTCTGTTTCTGATTGATTTATGGCATCTTCTGAAGAATAATCAGGAGGCTTTTCTAACTGATCTTGTGATTCCGGAACCTCTTGACCGGGTTTAAAACTTACTTCTGAAGTACCTAAAATATCGGACAATGCCCCAGTACCAGGGACTTGAGTTTTTGGAAGCGTTCCCTCGCCAGGTGTCGGATATTCTTTTTTTTTTAAAGATTCATAAAACGTATCAAAACCACCAAAGTCTTGATTATAATATGATGCGAGCCTATCATAGTACATTTTGGCGAACTCAGGATTTTTCATCCCCTCAGCCCATTGATCAAACTTAGATGGGTTTACGCCAACTCTTTCAGCAGACACGTCAAATATGTTACGCATCTTATCCTGATTAAGCTTTATGCTATCTTTTTCTTTCATTACCTGCTAATCTGATTCATTATAATCTCAGCCTCTGTCTGTCTTGTGCTGTTACTATCAATCCCGGATCTTTCTCCGTAATCTTTTATAGAGCCCTCAATTTCAGCATCCACATAGGAATAAGGAATAACCATTGTTTTAGTCTGAACTTTGTTCGTTCCCTTCAGCATGTACTTGTCAGGCCCTGCAGCAACATAATCTTGCTTAGCATTCCCGTCTAATGTCTCATACACAGCAGAAGAAATGTAGTCAGGATCTATTATTTTAGCAGACACAACTGCATAATCACCATCATCATTAGTTCCCTTCCCTAGTGGCGTTATTCTCATATCCTTGCCATTAATTTGAACATTCAGCTGCTTGCCCTCTCCCGCAAAATTGATATAGTTAGAAAACTCATACTCTCTGCCATCCACCTTATCCACAACACTCTTATATCCTTCCTGCTTAAATCCTTTGGCAACAGTAGATGTCTTTCTAGTCCTCCAAAGCCAATTGCCTAAGTCTTCACTTGCCTCTTTCATGTCTGCCATTTTGGTAGCAAAAGATTCTGGTGAATCCACCACCCCGGCTTCCAGGTACTCATTGTATTTAGCCTGCCAACGTTCATCCGTTTTAAGCTGATCGATAGCATACTGGAAATTGTCTTTCTTTTTAAACGTCTGCGTTTTGCTGCGTACAGTATTTCCTTTTATATCATCTCTTTTTACATCATCTGTAACAACACCTCCTGGCATTTCTTTTAATAAATCAGAAGTGACATATTGCTCTTCTTTAAAATAAGGCGTAAAGTCAAACACGCCTCTTTGGAGTGGAGGTTGGGCATAGTGACGCTTAAGTCCTTCGAGTGCATTATCTACATCAAGATCCTTATAATTCTTATTAATGAACTGCATATTGTCCTGAAGAGCTTTTTTATCCTCCACGGTTTTTTTAGCCATAAACTCAATACCCTGACGAGACCTTTCTATTCTCCTAAGGGATACTGGATCCGGAATCCCATCTGTTTCATACATGATCTGTGCAACCATGTCTTCATACTCTTTAGCAGCCTCATCTATAATCGTCTGATCTCTTTCCCATCCCATGGCCTCCACCTGAGACAAGTCGGCAATACGAGCCATTTTCTCGGCATCCTTAACTTTCTTCTGCTGCTCCATGCCAATCCTCTGCTGCATGATGCCCTGGGCCACAGATGGTGTTTTAAAATCACCAAGTACGACCGGTTGTATAGATAATGGATCTCTTGCCATAATTTATAAGTTCGAAGGTGTTCTCAAAAAAGGATCTGGAATGCCAGTAAAGCCATTTTGACTAGCAATACCCCCTTGTAGCGGTGTCATCTTTTTGTCTCCCGCTCTTTGTTTGGCAGCCATCTGCATCTTCCACATGTCATAAGAAGTGGGCTGTGACTTCATAAAGTCAAGCATTTCATTCTGACCAATAACGCCCAATACACCACTCCCGGCAGAATCCAATCCACCTGCTATATTTTGTGTTCCGGCAGCGCCTAATGCAGCAGCTGTTTTCATTGCATTCAAATAAGGTTCGTATTCATTCATTTGGAATTTCTGAACCTCAAATCCTGCTTCTGTTCCAAGCATACTCTGTAGTCTGGCGATGTTTCTTTGTCTTAATTCTTCCGCTGATATGTTCAGTTGATTAGTAGCTCTTCTCTGCCCCTCTGTTAGTCTTGTTACGCCGGCAGCAATATCAACAGGAGAGTCGGACACTTCTTTCAGCGCAGACACGCCGGCAGCTGTTTGGGAGCCTAATTGAGCCTCCATGATGTCCTGACCAGGGAGCTTGGTTCTTGATGCCTGCCTTCTGGCTAATTCCGTGGCACTGGTTATTTGACCCGGAATCTCAAACTCTGGCCGCTCATTTTCTTTTCTTAATTTTGCCGCTTGTATAGACTGGTAGGCTCCTAATCCGGCTTGAGCCACGCCAGGTATTGCTGATATTGCTGCGAGTGCTGCTAAGGATAATGTCATTTTATGTAAAATTTTACTACCTACAAAATTAGCCAAATATTCCGAGGCAAGCAAAAAAGCCCGGGCTATTTAAACCCAGGCTTTAATTCACTTTGCAATTACTTGATTACTAGAACGGTAAGTCATCCTCAGAATCATCAGGCTGTGTGGTTTTTTCTGAAGCCTTTCTCTCTTTCTTCTCTTTACGAACCTGATCTACCAGGCTTTCATCTTCATTCTCCTTTGGTTCGCTGGAAAGTTCAGGCGTAAACTCCTTGATGTTTGGAATTATCTCTTCCTGAATGACTTTCTTAATAAACTCATCCAACTTAACTGAATCCCAGACTTTCTTCCGGTTCACTGTCTTCTGCTCCATTTCGGGCATCTCATCAATCTCATACTTCCAGTCTGCCCCGAATCCATCGATCTCAACATGCACATATGCGCGCTCCTTGTCATTCTTGGTCTTGGAATACAAACTAAAAGACACGATTCCACCCAGATCTTTGTCTGCCAGTGAGTTGACAATAGACCTCATCACACCAGTGTACCCGGTTTTGATCCATGTCTCAGTTCCATCATCTTCTGTGAATATGAAGATAACCTGTTCCACCAGATCTCCGTTCCATTCATAGTCATCAAACTTAATTCCGGTCAACCGACCTTGGTAGTTTGTGAATTCAATTGGCTCCTGTTCTTTTCCTTGGTAAAGAACAAACCGCGGATCGACCTGTTTTAATTTTGTCAGCTCGATCTTCGCATAGTTTCTTTTCTTGTCGTTGTTGCTAAATCCCATTTTGTATTTGATTAAAAATGTTGTTCAAAAAAAGGCCTTTTGAGGGTGGCCAGCCCCAACGCTACGCTACGTTCTTAACGAGTGTAGGCTGCATGAAAATTTGATTGTCAGTTATTGACTTTCAAGCTCTCCTCACTTCTTACTGAATCGCAATCAATATCCAACACCCCCAAGAACCAGGGTCAATACCCTGGCATAACTGTACTTACGCGACAGGTTAGCGACTTTTAATTGGTAGTACCATTAGTAACTTTTCGGTAAAAATACCGATAAATGCTACTTATCGGTAATTTTACCTAAGTGGAGGTGACGGGAGTCGAACCCGTGTCTTACGATCTTTCACCAGTGTATCAATGAACTCAGAACAAAGATACAAAGAATTGCTGAAATGAAACAATGATTTTTGTCATATTATGACAGTTCGGAGTCCGTTACGTGTATTTCTGCTGATTTTAATGTAACAAGATCTGTGGAGGTATGCTTTAGGGTGATTAAAAAGAAGTTGTTCATTAACTTCTGACCGGTAATATAATCCAAGGTTACCTCAGCCCCAGTAGTAGTATACGCATCTCTTAAAAAGTCAGCATATAACCTTCCGTTTTTATGAGTGAATTTAATTGCCGGTATCTTACTATACTGACCATTAGCATATTGCTCACTGGCTGGCACGGTTACTTCTGATACCTGCCAGGATTTGTCTGGAGAGCTGGAATTATACTTATTGTTATTAGTCTCAATCCCTATAGCATCCAGAAATTTTATTTTATTTGGATTGATATTACACACAAAAGTGGTTTCAAAACTCTTTTGGGATCCACGAAGGTTCATTCTAGTAGATGAGGAGTCAAATTCAATCAATCCACCAGATACAAATCCGAACAATCTGTCGCCCACATGACCATACATTTCGGGCATGATCTCCCAGAATGTAAACCACTTATTGCTAGGCTCATAAAACACAATAGTCTCATCATTAGATGAATCATTCTCATCCTTAAATGTAACAATCACGCTATTATGTGCCCTGTCATAATGAACTATGACATCCACGTTCTCAATGCCTGATGATAATAATGCCTGAGCCTTTTCTTTGAAGTAATTCTTCATGCCGTATTGCGATATCTCATACACCCCGTTCATGGCCATGCGATAAAACTTCCCTTCGTATATGTCAAAGAAATAGGTCCAGTTACCAGTACTTGAGACACTATTTGGAAAAATGGTACCTACATTCTCGACATGGGGTCGGATGGTACCTAATACCTTTCCGCTCACTGCAACTGACTCCTGATCAGACCCATCACTTTGCAGTACCGTCCTGCCAATATAGACCGTAGATGTTTTGCGCTCCTGAAACACCCTTAATGTGGTGCCGGCTAATTCGATCGCTACAATATCCCCAAACTCATCCTCCAGCTGTTTTGTTCTGTTACCGGATTCAAACCGGCTCAGTCCATTTACGCTAGTATCTGAGAAATATTTATTACTCCATCTAAAAAACTGATACTTCTTTTGCTGGGGATTCTCCAAAACAACAAACGGCTTCCCCTTGCTATATGAATCTGATGAGTAAAAATCACTTATGTTTTTAGACTCCGCCAAATCTACCCGGGCGTTTGATGGACCTATCTCTTCTGAAAAAGATCTGGCCAAAACACAAGAGTCTCCATCAAATAATACTCCTGTAGCAGGTGTTCCGTCCATGTCAGCCGGATCTTGATCTTGCGATTGCCCCCTGTGGTACCTATCAGAATCTCCAGGATTACCTACCTCAAACATCTCCCCGGTCCCATAATACACGCTCTCAGATACCTCTAATCTCGGAGAATATATCTCGACAAGAGTGGTGTTGCCAATATTGTAGTCGTCTGGATCAAACCTTGGCAAAACCAATTTATTCGTAGTTTCGTCATCTCCATCCCACCCCAGTATTTCTAAGTCTAAATAAGTAGTCATAGTCCTCCCTAGGGGCTTGGTAGCAGACCCTGTAGCTATTTCAGTTATAAACCTGACTCTATCTCCAGGATTGAATGAATAGGGATCTATGCTTGAATTAGGATAATAATAAGATCCAGGAGTAACAGAGTCTGAGTTTTGCTGCAAGGATGTAATATCCATTATTGTATGCTCAGGATCTCCTATCGGGGTATCCAGTGGATTTGTGCCTCCTATGCTGGAATAATCACCCAGTATGTATTGTATCCATGTTGAAATAGTTCTGTTTCCAGCATACACCCACGCCCAATGCGTAGCCCATGATGGTGGCTGATGCTTTACAGCCCAGGCAATACCCGCCTTAAATCTATTATCATCAAAATGAACCTCCGAATTTAACGATATAACATACCTGTCTCCAGAAGATATTTCTGAGTCAAACTGACCATCAACAGTTATTTCGGTGGCCGTATTGGTATCTATCCTCCTTGCTTGACCAGTATTTAATCCAGTTATCATCCTGACATACCATCCAGCATAAGATGGGAATGACTTAGATGTGTCTGTCAACACGGTAGTACTTCCAGAAGATGCTAACCCGCTGTCGTAATACGTTTCTGTGAATGTGGGATCAACTATTGCATACAGATCCCCATCAGTTATAGTTCCGGTAAACGCTATACTTACAGTCAGTGTATCCGCCGTATTGGATACAATTAAGCGATAATCACCAGCCGAGCCTCCAGAGGCACTTGTTATTCTAACAAACTTGCCGGCAAATTGATTAACTGTCCAAGCCTTCGTAGTGTCCTGAAGTTCCGTGGCTGAATGGGTTCCCAAAACGCTACCATTGTCCAATGATTCAGAATAAAACGGAATCTTAACATCCATAGTAAGGTCTTTATTTACACCTCCATTCCTACCATATTTATCAAAATAAACAATACCAATAGGATGTGTGGCTCCAGCCTTAAATTCCCTAACAACCCCTTTTTCAGTAGTTCCGGAAGATACAGCTGTGTTTTCTGTTACAGACTCTGATGTAATAGTCCTGCCAGACCATGCTACCCATCGTTCAGTGTTTGAACGTGGCCTCACAATGATTGATGGCATTTGATCCTCTATAACCCTGGTTATAAAATTCATAAAAGAAAGCACAGACTGAGTGGCTGTTGCCGGTATTCCAGCAGAAGCTGTTTCTCTTAAAGATCCACTATAAAATTCTATGTTTATGAAATTTCCAGAAGTAGGCAATGAGTTTGGTGGAATTCCAATACTCAACCACTCTTCTCCCTGGTCAGAACCCTCATTGACTAATGTAAATGTTTGCACAACACCAGTCGGATCGCTCAATCCAAACACTATATCATCAAAAACCGGGGTAGTCACGACATCTATATCAGTAGACGGATACCCCTCTGTAACACCACCATAAACAATTCTTCCTTCATCCAAGATCTTTTGAACATCTGATAATTGAGGAAAGCTATCATTAACAGCAGCTATTTCGCTTTGATCTGCTGAATCTAAATATGTGTCATTATAAAAATTAACCTTATGAAGACCAGTCTCAGAGTTTAGTATGTCGTTATCCTCTTTGTTAAGCCTTAAAAATCTAACCCACTCTCCATCATTTCCCTCTCGAACAAATATCTCTATGTCCTTGACCAACTCTGTTCCTTCAAGAACAGATACTTCTATAACATTGTTTGAGTATGGGTCGTCTGGAACTCCATCAAAATCATTATCATCAGGTGGGAGTGGGGTGATGCTATACATAGACGTTGCAGTTTTTTCGTTACCCTGCATAATCCATCTATAACAAAACTGAAACTGTTTGCCCCTTAAGTTATTCTTTTTTACACTACTATCCGTATTATAAATAACCCTTGGTGGCAACCAGGGTCTTTCTTGTGCTGCTGAAAAATACTGCTCATTCTCGGTATAAGTACCAGCTATTGTGTTGGCAACATCAACCTTCCTGGGGGCATTCAGCCCATCTGTGAAATAAAGTATTCCATCAATAATATCAGCATGCCGAATAGGATATCTGATGTCAAAATTAAATCCAGACCAATCAGTAATTAGTGTATTGGTGTCTGTCGCCCTGTCGTATTTTATAATGTAATCATTTCCAGTAGTCTGGCCGGACACATGCGTAACGACAAAATAGATCAGCGCGTCTTCTTGTTTCCACTCTGTAGCTCCTATACACTTCGCAATTAAAGTAGGACCAGGTAATGCCGGAAACGAATATCCATTAGAAGTAGTTCCTTTCATGTTAACCATGACGCCCAACACCTCATCCATTACTGCGTTTTTGCGATCATACACATCCACCTCAGGCATCAAAGAAGGATCAACATCTCTATTGATCCCGCTATCAATAAATCGTTTTGTTTCTTTATACTTCATTACCTCTTAGTCAGTTGAGAAGAATTTGCGTTTATCGCGTCAACCAAGTCATCCAAAGTGAAAGCATTCAAGAAGTCAACCAAGTCAATCATTGTTCTCATAAACTCCCTATCCCTTCTCTCCTTGTCAGATTCGGTTGCTTTTTTATCATTCAATGTCCTTTGCTTATGCACCCAGGCAATTAATGCTTCCTCAGCCTCCACAGGAGCCAACACGCGTCCTCTTTCATTCACACCGGTAGAAACATACTCCACAACAACACTCTCGCCTATCATGTCTCCTGAGAAGATTAGACGGTTTCTTTCCCTGTCATATCTATGGAATGCAAGATTGTATGCAACAGCAGGTGCGGAATACCAAGTTGTCAATTCAGGTATCACCTCAGCATCTTCCAAGTCAGCATATTGTGCAATAGAGCCATTAGCCTCATCCCTTGTGATCGGAATAGTTGGATCTTCTGTTAAAGTCCATATCCTGGAATCCCTAATAACCCCGATTCGCGTATAGCGAATGTAATCATCCGGCAAATTCACAATATTGTTAGAGTCAACTGTAAAATAATCAATCTCAATGGTCGGTAGTACGTGGAGGCCAATAGCTTTAAATCCTCTTATAGCCCATTGTTTATATCTTAAGAACTGATCATGATTATAATCACCAAGGTCATTCAAAACATTATGAACAACAGAGTCTAGCTCAATTAACCTGGATGTTTTTCTTTCGTCTTGACTCATGGTCTTTCGCTATTATTGTCATTAATCATGTCTTCTTTAGGCATCCTAAGCATCAAGTCTCCAATCAGCTGCTCAATTTCAACCCCCTTACCAGATGGTAAATAAATATTATCATCCCAGTCGTACTCATCCAATGGTATGACTAACTTCATGAGTACATAATCAATATCATCTCTCTTATTTACAAAATAAACACGCTCCTGGGTCACATAGCCATACATTCGATCATCCAGGTTTCCCACATCTAAATTAGCCAGTGAGGACATTGCCGAAGATGGGACTACAGGGATGACAAAAGTAGGATCCTGCTTGGCTGTAATAAGCCTAATCCCCGCCTGACCAGGAAGTTGTATGATTTGTGCCGGGAAGTCAGCATAGTACCTGTCATATGTAGTATTGTTCTGAACTTGCACGACATGATCCTTGGCATACAAATCCAATGCAGACTCATTCGATCTGAATAAATCAAACATTACTGAGTTCATGGCCACTGTAGCATGCTTCTCTACAACCCTCTTATCGTACTTACCCAACAGATCAGCGGAAGTGTTTCCGCCAGACAATCTGTGAATAATCAGGTCTATGAACTTCTCCTTGGTCATGAGCTTCTTTGATTAATCATTTGTGAATATTGAGCAACACTAGCCGGGTCAGATACGATCCCAAGCTCAAGTAATATCATTGATAATATATCCTGCTTTTCAGTCTCATCCCAGTCCAACTCAGTACTTGAGGCTGAATCGTACACCTTGATGCCATTCTCGAGCTTGGTCGCATACACGGGTGTTGTTGGTTCGGACAAATAGGTCCATGACACACTCGTTACACTAGCTGGCAAGAACTGAATCTCAGAGCTAAAGAACCGACAAATAGGGAAGTCGGCATCGGGGGCTGTGATTGAGTTGTTCGTTCTCGGACCCCACTGGTTGTCTGTCAATATATCAACCGGTTTATTGCCATAATTTATCCCGGTTACATAAAAGTAATCAGCTGGAATTGTAGCAAGCGTGCCAGATATTGATAATGTGGCCGAAACCTTAAACCTTCGAAGAGTATCCGTTACCCTCTGAGAAACTTCATACGCACTACGGGTGGTTGGTTGACCTCTAAAAAAGTCATCCTTTAATCCCAATTCTTTTTTAAACTTCTGCAATGAATGCCTCTTCAATAAAAGATCAAACTGATAATCAGGTAAAACAATCTGCTTATCGTTTACTCTTGAGATGTATACAATTAAGTCTAATATATCCTGATTTGTCATCTCGTTTGATTTTTAATTCCTTCTGCTATCTGAACAATTTCACCCTCTCTCACATTAATACCAAGATCCCTGAGTATTAATGCTGCAAACCTTGGATGAGCCTCTTCGTCCCATTCTATTTCCACAGTCTTTGATGCATAAATCCCAGACGTGCTCCCGTCAGATGCGACCTCCCCAGTGGTGGGCGGGTCGTTTATTGTATATGCCTGCCCCACAGCCAAGCAAACTTCATTCAGATTACTATCGATATAATAATCATACACTGGCGTGGCAGGCTGTTTTAAGTACTCAAATCCAAAACCAGCAGCATTAGTCGGGTACACCTGTATGGTTCCAGACCGCATTACTGCGATAGGGTTTTCTGCTAATTTATACTGAGTATACATCCTTCTCTTCTTAGCCTCTGTGTCAGAGACAAACTCACCAAACTTTTTTACGCCACCTACAGTACAGGTAAATGACAAAGTAGCTAATTCAGCAAAATCAGCCGGCAATGTATACACCCCGGTAGCCAATGTTCCGCTTGTGATTTCTGTGTGAAATGTCCTTAACAATTCCGGAATAGGTGCGCCTGGAGTGAACTTCGCCAACTCATCATTGAATATCTGAATATTATTATTCTGCAATGAATAATTGTAATCAGAAGGAGTATAGGCATTTCCCTTTTGCGACTTATTCGCTATAAACCTGACATATTTTAATAATTCACAAACTGTCATTATATAGTAGGTTGAGCGGTTACAATCCAAGTCCACTGACCGGTAGCAATAGGTCCACCAAAATCAACTGTAATAGTGTTCGGCCCAACAATAGTAGGGCTGTTTATAGTCTCTAATACACCATCCGGATCGATAACTGCGACAGATGCAATAAGTTCAGTGCCTAAGTCGTGGGTAATGGTAAGTACATAACTTCCATTCAGGTCAGTATATGTAAACGATCCCGAATCAACAGCTGCAGAAGTAGCTACTGTAGAGTCTGACAAACACCTGTCCCCGGTGAATAAGGAATACAGCTTGGCACACTGAAGCACTTTCTCAGCTTCATCACTATCAGCATCCGCAGCCCAATACTGAGCACTTATCAAATTAGCTTTATCGATTTTTCTTTTTAGTGTGGAGGCTTTTGCCGGGTTGTTCCCAAGCGCTTCTGTGTATTCATTATACAGACTCTCCAAACAGGTGCGGTATGAGGTAATACAATCTGCCATTATGCTGAGTAGTTAACCAATGTTTTAAGTTCAGTACAGTAAGTTGTTACAATATCTGATTCGCCTTCCAGGTCAGCAACTTTGATCAAATTAATAAGCAAAGACACTCTGGATAATACATCTGACAATAAGTCTTCAGGGTATGAATTACGCAAAGATACCTGATTCAGATACCTGTTGTATAAACTTTCTACGCTATCGTATGTGTCAGTTATGCATGTAACGGCCATTATTGTAATTTTTTACAACAACAAAGTTACTCAATTTATGCAAAAACAAAAAGACCGACAAGAACTTGCCGGCCTTTTAACAGGGGTGTGGGGTGGGAAAAATTATTCGTCCTCTGCAAATTCTTTTGCACTAGCCCTCTCATTGAGCTCTTTCTTCATCAGCTCAACCAGATCCGGACTAACCATTAGTTTTGTTGCCAAGGACCTTTTGGGTCTCTCTGATGGACTAACTTCATGGAGCACATCGCTTTCTCGGGCATCCGGATCCAGGAACCTCCACGACTTGCCATGAATGGTATCTTTCAAGAAGATGACCTTTTTATCAATACAGTCTGTTATAAGTGCCTGAATCTTAGTTAATTCATCAAGATTGGTTCTCTTCATAAACTTCTCAACTGCATCCGAGTCATTACTCTTAACAACAATATTGTAGATTGAATCCCTCAGGATATCAACCTCCCTGGTATTGTCCACATCAGGGATGTAGTATGACTTGGCCAGGATTCTGATATCTTCCTCAGACATCTTGTCCTGGTCGTATAGGAATGCAGAAACCATTGCTTGTGCTCTACGAGCTTTAGCAACCTTACGAGCTTCACGGGCACGATCCTCAAGGATCATGAATTCTTTTTTCTTATGCTTATTCTGACCGGTCAATCCTTCAATGCTCTCACAATTACCGGATATATAAACCAGATAAAACAAAAGCTCTTTGTCTCGCGCAGTAAACGTATTAACACGCTTGAGTTCATACCAACGGGGCATGTATTTAATATGCTTGCCTTCCCTGCTGGTTTTCTCGTCCTCGTAATAAGTCCACTTCTCTAAAGACCCATCGCCTCTTTGATAATTACTAGTCAGCTTAATACGAACGCCCTGGGCATACTCCTTGGTAGGCCTAGACTCTTCAGTCCGCTTATTGTAAGCAAATACGTCATTGGATAGTTCTTTAGGAAGGTTGAATCTCATTGGAAAGCCTATATTTTCCAATTCTTTAAGCTTCGAGTTTACAAATTTTGAAGCTGATCCTGATTTTTGTGGAGCCTTTAAATTGACAGGCTCGCCATCGCATAATAGCATAGTTGTTTGTTTTTGGTTTAAAAAATGGCCCCGGAACATGCCGGGGCCTTATATAAACAAAATTGTTTACTCTTCGATTACAATACCCTGATTGGTCTTATAGAGCTCAACACCCATCTCAGACCTCCAGTACCATTTCCGGCTATCAACATCGCCAATGTATGTTCCACCACCGGCTGCACCGTTTGTCCACATTTCGAATCTACGGCTGTATCCATCCTTAGATGCACGGTAACGAATGTTGAAATTCTCAACTTTCTTATTAGCACCAGGAGTCAGCACAGGATTCTTAAATGAGGTAACAGGCATGATAACACCTTTTTTATCGTAGCTCAATAACTTAAAGGTCTCAGGATTGCTCCAGTTATCCATCACGTAGATGAAGTAATTGAAGCCGTCTCCCATATTGATCACCTTAAAGTTGATGATTCCCTTCATGTTCTCAGCTCCGCCAAACATTCCGTCAGCTACACTAGTCATAATTGCACTACCAGTATCAGTGACAAAATAATCCTTAGCAGCATCATTCACATCATTACTCAGGTCGATACCAGACATGATAAGAATGTTTCCACTGTTAACCATCTGACTTCTCAGATACTTGCCCATATCTCTCAAGTCATCAAGATCGAATGATCCAGCTGTATAAGTCTGAGTCAAACCACCTGAACGTAAATGAGGAACAACACCTTTAGTTGTGTTGATGGTATTTCCAGCTCCGTCTTCTCCAGTAGGAACAACCATAGCTGTATTAGAAGACTCAACACCAATGGTTACCATACCATCAATCTTAAGCTGCATAAGGAAATCACCCCTCATTGTACCAGTAGTCCACCATCCTTTAACCTCGCCACCACGATACGTCTTGTACCACTCTTCATTAGCGAACTGGTCACCTTCAAGACCAACAGTCTCTTTGATGATCTGGGTCTTGAATGTACGCTTAACAGTACCTACTATAGTACCATCAGGCTGACCTGTACCAGCTGCAAACGCACTGGTAGTAATTGGGAGTGCATCACCGGCGGTTAATACACCGATGTTTTGAGTTGCAGAAACAGGGCGGATTTTTACAATTGGCGCACTTGGTGTAGTAACGTCAATTTCATAAACCCTCGCGTTCACTTCTGTGTCCGGAATAGTAATCACGTCACCTACCCGAACATAGAATCTGTTGCTTGCGTCCAAATCCTGTGAATCCAGAACAAACTGGGCGTCATTACCTACACCAGGGTCGCTGATAGTAGTTCTGACATGGATTGAACGGTGAATTTTATTGTCTTCGTATCCGTAGAAGGATTGACCAGACACAGGCATTTCACGCCCCATTGAACGAAGCAAAGTGAATAAGCCTTGATTTTGCATGCCGTAACGAGCCATCAGTTCACTGATAACCTGTGGTTTACCCACATCCCATAACGACCATACATCTTGTGTAAGGATGCCTGAAGCAGCATCATAACTATTTGAAGCCATTTATTTTAGTTTTTTAAGGTTAGAAATTCTGCATGGCCCTTCTAATCTCTGCCTCCGTAGTCTTCTCGTCAGGAATATTGATAGGAGGTGGATCACTCGGTTCCACTTTCTTGCTCGGGTTATAGAACAATTTTCTAAGATTGTCTTCACCCATTTCCAGCGCCTTTGTGGCCACTGAATGCACAATTTCCGGGAAGTGATCTTCCCGATACCTTCTCTCGATAAACCCGGTTACTTCGTCATGCGGCACTGTGCTCGCATCAACGCCTGAGTTTACCATGATATCACGCAGCTCCTTTTTATAAGCCATCACCTCAGATTGCGGAACTTCCACACTAAGAAATTCGTTCTGGCTTTTAGATTTCGGGTCTAATGCATTTATTGAGACCTTCTCAAGGCCTACTTTGTCCATTACTCCATCCCATGATTGCTCAAGCTCCTGGCGGACTCCCGCTTTTTGGCTCTCGATTTCTTCAGGAGATGCAGACTTAGGAACTTCTATTCCCGAAAACATAGAATCCATTAGTTTATTTCGCGCATTTTCCGCATCAAGCTTCAGTTTCAACTTATTGGCATCAATCTCTTGTTCGGCCTCCCGAATTTCCCGATCTCTTGCCGCTACTTCCTCTTCTGAATACTCATCCGGATTGAGTTTACTCAGATTATGCTCAAGCTTATACTGACGTCTCAGGTATGACTCTTTTGCTTCTTCTGAACTCTCTCTAAACGCTTTACTATCAGATTCAAGCTGCATTTTTAAAACTTCCAGCGGATCAGGTTCGCCAAACGCAAGCTTTCGGGCAGAATCAAACTTGTCCGGATCTGTCTTTTTGATGTGATCCAATTTGAACAACATCTCATCAGAAAACGGATTCCTTGATTCAAGCTCCTTAACTTTATTGGCCAGCTCTTCCTTTTCCTTACTGACAGTTTTGGTATTTTCAATGAACGATTTTACAGACTCCTCATCTTTGAAGTCTTCACCAAGAGTGCTCCAATCAAAAGAAGGCTCCGGAGTTTTTGGATCCTGAGGCTCCTGTGGAGGTTTTGTTGGTTCTGGTTTCGGATCTTCAGCAGGCTTTTCTGGCTCCTGAGGCTCCTGTGGGGGATCCTCCATGGGCGCTTGTTCTTGCTGGATCTTACTTATCAGATCATCATCTGCCGGCTTCTCGTCTTGTCCGGCTCCTTGCTGATTTGCATCAATCAGCCCTTGGATTAAATCATCTTGTGGCATGTCGTTTGTTTTTTCCGTTTACAAAATTAAGCAATAAATTGCTTATAATCAAAATATATGATATTTATCATTGTTAAATTGCCTCACTTTTAGAAGGAACAGCGCTAGCTACTCTAATATCTTCGTCTGCCTGATGGGTAATTTCTTCCCTCTTTAATTGAGACTCAATCTGAGCTTTCTGAATCTCGCCCTTATCCTTAGCCTCTTGTGTAACTATTTGCTTCTCAGTATCTGCCTCCTGTGCTGCCCTGGCATTCTCAGCCTGAGCCTCCTGAGTTTTTTGCTCTTGATATGCAATATACTGCTGTGCCATATTCACGCCTCCACCAGAATCAACAATGTCCTCCACAAACATAAACTGTGCGAATGACAAGGTGCCGGCTCTTAACGCCTCCCTGGCAGCCTCCATGACCCTGGCAGCCTCATCTTCTGCAGACTTAGCCGAAATCATTATGCCGTACTTCACAGGAGGATTACTACCAGCTTGTCTAATGGCATGCACTGACGCACTTCCAATCACAGACGAATACACCTCTGGATTACCCACACAAACTGATTGTATTCTAAGGGCTGCGCATTCCGCGGCTCTTTTAACTAGCTGAACCCATGCATTGGCAATAGGAGCTAATGTGTCAGATGTCCCGGCTGCAGCAATCTTTGTTTCCGCAGCAGAAGTTCTTGGCGCCTGTTTGCTGGATGTAGATGCCCGGTCTATTCCAGTCAGCTCACTAATAGCAGAAAATGCCATTTCCCACGACTGAATAGCCTCGTTAATAGCCTGGCCGGCGCCACCGGTTAACTGTTCAATAGCTTTTCCGGGATCCTGCGCACCAAACTGCGGTACAATCTGGCCCTCAGTCATAGAGCTATCATACACCATATGACCACTTTGTGTATACAGCTTGATTAAATCCATTGGCCCGAACTCAGCGCCATTCATTGTAATACGCTTAGTCTTTCCAATGTCAATTTTCAAACCAGACGGTGGTGCTTTGGCGATGTTGTTCTGTAGCTTCAAATAAGTCATTTGAATCTGATCCAGCATAGGAATCATTGCATCAACAACACTCCTTCCTTTCAATTTAATAACATTTATTGGAAGCCTGACATCTTTTTTAGACACATCATACGGGACGTTTTCTATTCGACCGTAATCAAATACATGTTCTGAATCGATAATCCAGGATCCACCATATATGGTTTTCATGTACATTGGATAAGTAGTCCTTTTCTTATCATTCCTTATCCTTGGCCTTCCTTCTTCATCACCCTCAGCCCGGAATGTAATATCCTCACCATTCTTCCCTTTTCTGGTAGAGTAATAATGCCTATCTGTAGTAATGAAAGCAAACCTTAACACCGGAACATTAAATGCATCATACCCCCACCGCTCCTCTGCTTCATAATAGCTTTTGTCTACAGTATCCGGATTCCCATACAATCCTTGATAATTTCTGGCCAGTGACTCTAGTTCTTCCTCCTCCACATGTGGTAATTTATCCCTTATGTCAGCAATTCTAAAGCTATCCAGGTATCCATAGTAGTTACTCTTGTCAAACCCATCCTTAGAAGAATACTCTATAATCAAGTCTTTTGGGTCTATGTACTTGTACTTTACAAACCCATCATAACTATCAGCTGTTGTTTCAAAAGCTCCAATATTTGCAGTCAATAAATCCTGAATGACTCTTTTCTGTATTTCGGGCTGTTCGGATAATTGCGAAGTAAATGATAATGCTTTCTCCATCCCAACTTCATACATGGTCTTAAAACGACCCATTCTTTCAAACAAGTGAAGCTCCTCAAGACTCTTTGGCAACACTTCCGGCTCTTCCTGTGGCTCAATGCCTCTTATTTTGTTAATATTATCCATGGAATCCTTTACCTTGGATCTGGCCCAGGTTTTCCACTTTTTCATCTCCTTCTCTCTCCCGCTCATTGGATCTATAGCATCCACACCAGCCGTTAAGTTGATCTTCATCATCCGGCCAATGATGTGGTTGATATATTTTGGAGCCGGGGAGAATATTGTATTAAAATCAACATCCATGTAATGCTTCCTGGCTTTCTTCAAAGCCCGGTCTTCGGCATTCGCGTCCACAGCAGTAGATACAGATTCAGAGGTCGGGGATTGAGGATCAACAGCAAAATACTTCTTGTACACGTCTGGATTTTGCTGGCCATAAGCATATGACCTTAAATAATCCATCCTGCTCATCATTCTTTGACTAATGCCGGTAGTTCCTTTTGCAAATGCGCTATAAATATGCATAGCCCATTGCCTGGTGTATGTTGGATCATTCTGCTTCTTATACGGACTGATGTCATCTGACGGCCTCCCGTGACTACCAGTCTTGAACTTGTCTAATGTTTTAGAATCCATAGGTATAAAATTACATCCTCAAAGTTACTCACTTTTTTACACATACTCAATCCATTGAGCGCATGGGAACCGGCAGGCCATAACCTGTAGATTTTTCTTTGGTTATTGTCTTAAAATCTCCATGATCACTTTCCTCTGCAAGCTCGGCAAGACCAGATGCTGTTAACCGGTCATAATGAGTCATTTGTTTTACGCTCTGAATATCGTAACAATCCTGTAGGAGTTCTTTGTGATACTCCCACATCCCTCTTCTTTCTACATAATCTCTAAGGGCATTGAATATCGCTTGCTTACTACCTCCCGTTGTCGGGTATCCAGGAGTTTTTCTGAAGCCACCAGTAGCAGAATCTCTCATGTGCTTTAAAAACCCACCAAAGCCCCAGTCCCGGAACTTATCAATAATCTCTTGCACGTTTGATTCCGTCAGCACCATGGCGCCAAAATACATAGCAACCATCAATACATCATCCACGTAATCAGCCTTTGTTGCCGGACGGTGTTGGTAAGTACACACAAATCGGTCTGATTCCCACTGGGATGGATCAAGAGATATGTCGTCAATAGATGGATCAAACTTCCACTTCACAGCAATACCTCCATCTGACATCTGCCCGCCTTCTGTTTGGTTGAATGCAAACGGGTCAGCCCCCACGTTAAATTTGCCAGCCTTGTACGGAGCATACCCAATTCCGGTTGGCGGTGTGTATATTCTATTCGACTGGAAAGAAAGAACCTGCTTTGATATTATAAACCGACCCATCGGGTCTTCTGTAAACATCACTTCTGATGTCCTGTCTCCTCTTGATTTTCTTGAGAATGCCCCCTGTATGAGTGGAGGCTCACTTACCCGAAGCTCTGACAATCTATCCTCCAGGATTAACAGGTTAAATCCCATGTCATTCGATGAAGTGGTAAAGCACTCCCGATATCTGATTGGGTACTGTCTGACCTTTTCAATCCATTGCTCAATGTTCCCAGCATCCCTTAGAGCCTTTCTCTGAGCCTTAATAATCTTAAGAGCCTTCTCTTCATCTGAAACCCCGTACTCATCCACACACCCCTCCATGCCATCTGTAGAGGATATAAACAGGAGGAATAACCCAGTAGCTGTCTGACCAATTTCATTTCGTTGGTAAAAATTACTCATGTCACACATCTCTTGAAACTTTCTACCCCCACCCTTCTCCATCTCTCCTACTGTAGATGTTTTTGATGTGTATCCATGAATGCTGTAACCTCCACCCTGAGATAAACATTCTTTTGTTACAATATGCCTCTGCAGCACATTGTTCAACCTATTCTTACCAACCTCATCATCATGGTGAAAGAACAGCTTCTGACCATCATAAGCACCCTCATCTCCAACCTCAAAATCAATCAACGACTCCAGGCCGGTATCAACCGATGCCATGGCTCCTTTGCCACCAACCCGAACGGAAGGTACATCAAACACAAGTTCTGATTTAGGATCTGTTGAGCCGGCATATGTTGGCTTGAAAAAGAACGGAACTTTCTTAAATGGCTTTACGAGTTTATCAGTGAATACCTTTTTAGCATCTCCGTCATTACGGCTCTGAATACCACCCTTTGCACCTCTTAGTTTTGATATTGTTTCCAGGTTGTTGCACTCAGCTCGAAATGTCGCACCCTCCCTACGCATCTTCGGATACGCATCTCCAAAGCAAACCCTTCTACCGGTGTCGTACATTTCGAAGTATTCATTTCCATCCTCATCAATCTTTGGAATAGCATTCCCTTTATCATCCTTATCGATAAAGTCTAATGTGTGATTCTCAAAAAACTTTATCGCTATCCAATATTTTCTATCCCTAGACCTGTATTTTGGAAGACCCACATCAATCTTATACGAAGTCATGTAATAGAAGTGCTTCCCGGTAATATAGGTAGGCTGGCCATTGTTAAAAAACCAGTACCCATACAACCTGTGGTACCACATTCTTTTTATGTAATCTATTTCTTCTTTATACTTTTGCTGATCACCCTCCAACTCATTCCAGATCTCATCAATAGTGAGGCCTCTTCTGTTTTGAAGATCAAGAATTCTTCTTGGAATCCATGGCGGTTTCCATTTCTGGTCCTTTGCCGGCTTTCCAAACCCGTCTATTAAGTGCCACTCAGGAGGTATAGGTGTGGGTATATGAATAGGCCTTAGGTCGGAGTCTTGATTAACAACGACCTCTGTATCCGCATCCTTATATTGCTGTATTATTTTTTCTTTTCCGGGATATCTGCCAACAGCTTGATGTTTGTCCATTGATTGTCAGGGAAGTCGTAATTCTCACCATATGGGCTGATATCTACCGGATTCTCACCATTAGCCAACTTATCAGCTATGTCCTCCGGTCTAAGCTCCAGCTTTTCGCTTCTCACCTTATCATATATTGCATCTACTGTAAATTTTGAGCTATCTTCGTTTGATATCTGGCGCAAAATGTCAGATATTCCTCTTTCAAGTGCATCAACAACTTCAATTGCATCAGTCTTGTACTTTCCACTCAGCATGGCTTTTAACTGCAGCTCAAGAGCAGTATTATAAACCACTAATTTTGTATATTTTGCAGAGTTTAATCTGGTAATAAACGCACAAATTGCTTCATTCACCTGTGTGTCACTCCCGCCAAGCATTGCCTCAACCTCTTCTGTGAATCGAACTGAATTTTTCTTCGGTAGGCCAGCTAATGTTGCAGCATAAAACTTCCTCTTCATTACATCCGGAACAGTATTTACCGGAGTATTAGGATCATACATGAATAAAATGTACTTAATTATCTCTGTTCTAAGCAGCCCGTTATGAGGATTGCTAAGCTCTGAGAACTCTGGTATGCCGGCTAAATCCGGAACCTTCTTAAGTATGTCTTCGTCCGAATCAATGCCCCGGACATTATACTTCATTCTTTTGAAATCCTTTTCACTAAAATCCATCTAATTCAAGTATACATTTATTGAAGCGATAATCTCATCAGTGAATGAATCAAACAGTAGCACTCTATCATACCAACTGTAATACTCATACTTATTAAGTGTCTTGTTTTGTACGGAATGAGAGATATATATGGGATAATGATCCCATGCAGTATAAATCCTCATGCTAGTAGCATCTTCCATGCTACCAAATGTACAAAAAAAATACGTGTTCACGGAAAATGAACACGTATTAATTTATGCTATAGAGATGTATATCCTACAGTAATGAATACTTAAAGATAGACTTTCCTTTGTCAAGATATTCGGTCAGCAGATCCAGGTCCTGATCCAGGTCCTTAGGAGGAGCTGCATCATTTACACGATCATTCTTGTCAATCAACTTTTTGAAATCGTTGATCTGGTCTGAGTCAGTGATGTCATTGAAATGAGTCTTCACAAACAGCTCTGTGTAGGCATCCAGAAATAATTCGCTTTCGCGAGGTACAATCCTGTAGATAATGCTTGTAGCCGGCGTTCCATCATTCCATCCGTCAGAATCAAGCGTGGCAACCGCAGTCGAGCTCACAAAGTCATCAATCTTAGCCCACGTACCCTTGTTGGTGGTTGCGCTATAGATGTAAACATAAGCATCATTGTACACGTCATTTGCACGAGTCTTGGTTGCTCCGTCCCCGGCAGTAGCGGCCAAAGTAATGGTGGTTGCGTCAGCTGCCTGAGCAGTACCATAATCCATGAAGTTTTTGTACTTGCTCATGTAGTGGAATACGAGCGGCAACTGAGTATCGGGATGGATTTTCTCCCAAACGAGTTGTGCTGTTGATTTTCCATCAGAATCCGTTGCTCCGTACAAGAACACATTGGTCAGAGTATAAACAACATAAGTCTCAGTGGTTGTGATTGCTGTTCCGGTATCTGTAACAGTAGCCGTAACAGTAGAACCAACATAATCAGTAATATACCTGTTTACTGCAGTAGTTCCGGCAGTAGCAATGTAATTTCCATTGTAAGTGTCATTAACGGCACTTGATCCGGCAGCCAGGATAATCTCGGTTTTGGTTGAATTCGCCTGAGCTGTTCCGGAGGTAACAGTGGTTCCTTTACTTGCGGTGATCAATTTGTCTCGCATTGCAGCGATTTGGTCATACGTGAAGTCTGCCTCAGCATGAGATGTGTCAACATCAACCAGAACGAAGAATGACGTATAAGTGTCATCAGTCAATCCAGAAATAGTTGCCAGCATCTGGGCCTCATTTTTGCCCTGGCAATCCGTGAACGAAATAGAAGATCCGTACTTGTCCTTCAATGCGAAGGCTCCAAGCAAGCCTTTCTCTTCCGTAGAGTCATAAAAGCACTTGTAACTAGCCATAGTTTTTCTTTTTTTTAGTTAAACATAATCAGTTTACAAAGTTACGGCATTATTTTTTCACGCACAAGTGGGTTACTCTGTTGCAATGGTTGAAAAACTGGCAATCTGACCATCGTATGGACTGAATATGTCTGCTGTAGCTTTTCTTACAGCCCCCGTGAATCCCTTGGAAAAATGCCATGCGTCTGTGGCTGTTAGACTTGGGAGGTACTCAACAACAACACCCATCATGTCCTCCATGGACAATCCTTGTAGTTTCTTTGCATGGTGGAGGTGTCCGAGCTTCCAATAGTGGTGAAGTGTTTTCGCCCACAACTCGCGCGCTTCAATTGCCATTAACTGAGGAAAATCACTTGCTTTTATATCCTTTCCATGAGCCAGACCAATGAGTGAGTTGCCATACTGGTAATACCTTCTTGGTACCGGAGAATCCGATACATTCACATTCTCATCATTGTGATAAAAACAACTCAACGCATCGATCAAATAGAACGATCTTTCCTCATCATGGTTTCCAGGAACCAGGTGTACATCCACATCAGCAACCTCTTTTAGGGTATCGATAATGTCAATCCACAACTTTCTTCCTTGCCTGAACACATTTTGGTACCTGGAGTCAGACTCCTGAGGAGTGCCTTTTGTTGTCCTTGGGAATGGTGTTGAGTAGTCGGAATTGAAAAAGTCATGACCAACGGGCACTAAGATCTTATCGACTTCGAACCCGGATGATTTTCTAACCAAGTCATCTACAGCCTCTAAGGCTACTTTTCTGGCAATTTTTAAGTCCCAATTATGACCGGTTTCTTCATGCCAAGCCACCTTATCCAGATGAAGGTCGTACAGGTTAAGTAGCAATAAGTGTGGTTCTGTTACACTTTTTCGTTCCAATTTGTGTACTTTGGGAGCATATTTCTGAACATCCTCCATCAACTCCCTGCGGAATCTGTCCTTATCAATTATTCCCTTTTTGGGAACAAGAACAGCCCGAATCTTAAACTTCTTGGCCGTTTCTTTGTGGGGAGTCTGTACGCGCTTTTCGTTTGGGCCGGATGTAATTTTCATTGGAACTTCCCACCTGCCGCTATCCATTTCCCACTTCTGCACCTCCCATACATTCAGATCAACTCCTGCCTGTTCCAAGAGCTCTTCAATACTCCCCACAAACCCGAACAGGCTTTTAGAACCATCTTCGTGTGACTTCACTGTTACTTTTTCCGGCTTCTTAGGTTTTACGCGCTTAGAATCCAGGTCATGATTAGGAGATAAAGCAGCCCCATCCGCCCTTCTGAATGTTCTTTTAGACCTGCATTTAGAGCAATAGTACTGATCATAATTTTTTGGAATACCATTCCTACTGTCCAGGTAAGAACCTGTGTATGACATTTTTTCTCCACATTTGCAAAATACTTTTGATTTCATATGCCTTTATTTTACTCGGTTTCAATCGTAATCGATGCAGCTGTCTTGAGGATTGTGCTTGCATTCTTAAACGCGTTCTGGATAGCACACCTAACCACTTTAGCTGGGTCAACTATACCAACATCAAGCGCATTGACATAGCGCTTTGATACCACATCCATGCAAATAGGAGATGGGTACTCACTACACCTCTCTACATACACTTCTCCATTCAATCCCGCATTCTCACAAATCTGCGCCATAGGAGCTCTGAGTGCTATTTTTACAATTTTGCCGGCCTCACTGTAGTCACTCAGATCGATGTTGCTTAAATCCAGATAGCATCGACCTCCACCAGCAACAATTCCTTCCTCTACTGCACTTTGTGTTGCCAAGACAGCATCCTCCACACGATCCATTTTCTCATTATGAGCCGTGCTGGCCGAATCCCCTACATAGATCGCGCCAATACCTCCAGAAATAGAAGATATCCTATTCTCAAGGTCCTGAGCATACGCTGGATTACTCTCCTCTTCAATCTGGGCTGCCAGGTCTTCAACATAGCCTTCAATATCGCCAGCACCTCCTGCGATTATCGTTTTGTTATGATAAGCAGTAAGCTTCTCACACTCCCCAAAGTCTTCCATGTGAACCTTGGTAAATGAATGGCCAGTGGTGTCGCTTAAAAATTTACCACCTGTAACGGCAGCCAAATCATGCAATGCTTCAACTTTAGTCATTCCGCTTCCGCCTGGAGCCTGGATCGCACAAGCCTTTAATCCGCCTTGTTGGACGTTGTAGATCAAAGTAGAAAGCGCTTCGCCCTCAAAGTTAGATCCAATAATCACCACCGGTCGATTCGTTGGGCCTGCAATCTCAATAATTGGAGCAATATGGTCTATTTTGTAAAAGTCAAAGTCTGTGACCATGATCAGTGGATTCTCAAATTCACAAATCCGCTTCTTTGGTTTGTTTATGAAGTATCCACTAAAGAAGCCGGACGGAATGTTCGCGCCAGTGATTACTTCCGTTCTGTCTTCTGACGTCCCGCTGTCCATTACTGAGATGGATCCTTTGGCTCCAACCTTACGAACCATATCCACAACCAGATTGGCCACAGCATCGTCCCCATTGGATGATATCCTGGCAATACTCTCCAGATCCTTAACATCCCCGGTACTTATTTTTTTGGACATCTTGTCGATCTCGGACACGAGTATCTCACAAACCTTGTCGAGTTCTCCTGCCAGGGTTATTTTCTCATCAGACTTTAGTCCTGCTTTTACTAATTCGTGGAGGAGTACGGTAGTTGATGTTGTTCCGTCTCCGGCCTGGTCAGCTGTGTTGATTGCGGCCTCAATAATCATCTTTGACCCAATATCCTCCACCGGATCTTTCAATTTGATCTGCCGGGCAGTGTTTGCCCCATCTTTTGTGAAGACTACACCCCCACCAGAGCCTTCAATAGCCACGATTTGACCTTTAGCACCCATTGTTGCCCGTATAACCCGGGCTGTTTTGTCCATTCCGGACAGTAACTTATTTTGACACTGAGGATTCAGTGTCAGATCTTTGTTTGGCAAGCTCATCTTCTTGTTTTTTTAGTATTTTCAGTCCTTTTTTTACTCTCCTTGAGTTCTTAAATTTCTCAGTCAGCTCAGCTTTTTTAATCAAGAGCCCCATGATTTCAACTTCAGTCCTAAGGCCTTCAAGATATTGCTGATCTCTTTTTCTTTGCTCTTTGACAAAAGCTTCCCGTACCGCTTGTTGCGGCGTTTTTTTTCTTGACATAAGTTTTTGAATTACAGTTTTCCCATCAAATCATGGGCTAGCACCAGTTTGTTATCTCCAACCTGATGACCCTTGTTTATCTGATACAAGACCGTATCTCCGGGCTTAACAATATCAACCTCAACGCTGACAGCCACAACAGATGCTTTTTGAATTTGCTCCTTTACAGAGTCTGGGATTAGTAGCCCACCTTTTTTCTCGTTCTTTATTTCTCTTACCAGGATATAACTTCCCAGTGGTTCAATTTTTGTTTCCATCTATAGAATCTATTCTAAGTGAAGTGAGTTCATCCTCAGAAGTTTCAGGATGTATATCGCTTACAGATCCGGTTCGGAGCGTATACTCCAAATCAGGATCATTTGCGTTTATAAACTCCAGGCGCTCCTTGATGATGTCAATAGCCCTTTTGTTGTACAGATCGTCCTCTGTTTTTATAGAGCCTGCGATTGCGGATCCAAATACCTTGCTAAAGTTTTCCTTCAAAACCTTAAACTCTTGCTGCTTGTCTTTAACCATGGAAAATTTTCTATTAATAAATTTATTTTTTAGAAAATCGTAGGCTTTCTCTCCCATCTGGTCAATACTAAGCGATTCTGAGTCAAGGACAAGATCGAACCAAAGGAAGTCATCCAAATCGGTTTCTGATGGGTGCTCCTGGCTTCTTGTGGAGGCTTCTCGCTTACTTGAAGGATCTCCATTTACCCGAATGATAACTCCACCCGAATCCGAAATAGCCTCAGCCTCATTCTTAAACCTCACGTCATCAAACACGTAATCGCAATCCGGAGATAAATCTGCAATCGACATGTCTACCCACACATTCTCGTATTGGTTACGACATACATCAGTTCCAAACCATTGCAGAAACTGCCCAAGCGTCATATTCCACCCCTTAATCATTTTGTTCTTATGCTCTTGCATAGAAGCTACCGGAATGCCGGTCAACATAGAGGCTGTTTGTTTCAGCTTGTCAGCGAAAGATACCCGGATAATCCTCCCGTTAGTTTTCTTTGCGAGTTGATTTGCCAGGGTGGTTTTTCCAGAAAATTGTTTGCCAGATATGCCTACAATCATGGTTATAAATTTAAGAAATTTTGTTTTGATTTCGATATCACACGAGTAATCTCAATCTTCCACAAGGCCTTATTTCCGATCTTTTTTTTCAAAAAACCAACAAATGAGTCGTGATAAAATATTGAGTAGCTTGTTCTTCTGTTAATAAAGTCATTAATTCTCACATCTACGATATACACCCAGCCCATCTTGATAGTATCTGGAATGATCACTTCCAACTCTTCCTTTGCCTTTGTGGCTCTGGTTAAACCTTTTCTTCTTCCAGTGGCCATAGAAAGTGTCCGTTTTTCATTTTGATCTCTTCTCTGATACAAGGATCCAACAAAGCTATCACCTTGTTGTCAGAAGCTCTGACGATGGATAGCTTGTTATCCAAACCAATAATCGCATAGCAAAGTACCTGATCCTCTTTTTGCATTAACTCATCAACGAATAATGATGGGTTTGAGACAAGAAGCTTAGTGACATTCTCACTTGTCGCAAGTAGGTCGTAAAACTTCATGCAAAACTCTTTACCAAAAATCTTACCAATAGCCCACTCAACAAAGTCACTCTTACCTCTCTCAAGATGGCAAGATGACTCAATGTGCCGGTTCCACATCCGGATCAAGCTCCTAACTTCTTCTTCTCGGTTCATTTTCTCTGAATTTTTTCAATGGTTGCTCAATTATGCAGTAGTGCTCCCGACCATCAGTGAATCCTTCCCAGTAAATCTGGTCAATTATAACGCCATTATCAGAATCATCTGCAGTGATGTAGTAATCGCGATACTTGTACAAAACCTGGCCATCCTGATACCCGCTATGGCGCATCTGATTCAGAATCTTGCTGATTCTGTCCTGACTAAGCTCTACTTTTTTTGGATTTATGCCCATTTTACGATTAACTTTTTGTCAAAATTATGTCATTATTCGCACAAAAACAATGATTTTTGTCACTTTATTAAAACGGTATCCTGTCATCGACATCCTCAAAGTCAGGCTGCATGGGGTTTTTACCGTTCTCAAGAAATCTATTTGACATGACATCAAACTCAAGAATAACCCTACCAGGCACACCTGTTATCTTCCTTTTCTTGATTTTCTGGGACAAGAAAAAGCATTCCGGATCTTGCGGATCACTGATTGCATTAGGCCGGTGGTAGCAAATGATATTGTCACACTTGTTATTCCACATCGCACCACCTGCATAATCAAGCACTTGGGGCACATCGTAGTTCATTCCATCACTCTTCCCTATGCCGGATCCCTTCGGGTGACCCACGATGATTTTGTGAATGTCGTGATCCTGAGCAAATCTCTTCTCTGAGCTCAAATACCTCCCGATATACTGATCATCCCGACCATACCTGCCCCAGTCATTATCCAACTGATTAAATGGGTCTGTTACGCAAAAATTCACCCCGTGTTTCTCGATCAATACCTGCATTCGATTGTTGATGTATTCTGGCGTAGGGCTGTTGTTCTCGGGGTACACGTAGTAAAATCTTGACTTTAAAAAATCCATAGCTTCCTCATACTCCTGCAGGCTCATTTGGTTCTTGTGGTACGGTTCTGTTGATTTACCAACGTACATGTGTATCAAGTCGTTATAAAAATCCTGTGCTGGAAACTCCTCCGGTCCAAACCAGGCCACACAGGCGTCCTCATACACTGCCTGGAGCAGCAGAAGCTGTTTGAGCATGGTTGATTTTCCGTGATTACCAATCCCTCCCAAAAAAGTCACCTGGCCAGGAACCCACCTGAAATGGGCATCCATGGATTTGAAATGCGTAGTTATCCCCAAGGATGTCCCGTGATAGAACCCGTGCATCATTTTGTCCCTGACGTGATCCAGCAGCACAATGTCCTGCTCGTCTGAAATTCCGTCAAAATCTTCCTCCGTAAACTTCTCTCCGGATGTTTTGTGGTACGGGCCATCATCCTTGATCAAAACAGCAGATCCATGCTGATGAGTGTACCGATAAGCGCTGTTGACCGTTGTCTTGATTTCGGAATCCGGGAACGACTCGCTTGAATAATTCGAACAAATATAGCTCTCTGCTGTGGATTGCGGAACCCCAAACCTATTCATTGCAGCAGCCAGTTGCATCACGTAGCGATTTCTATTTCCCTCCTGGAATGATTCCCGCCTTTCTACCCATGCCTCACACATCCTAACCACATCATCTGACTGAGCTATCATCCCAGGAGATACTTTCTTGTTTGAGAATCCACTAACTTTTCGCTTAACGTCCTCCACAGGCTCCTCAGCTAAAGTCTCAAACATCCTGGAGTCTGGGTTGTAGTAAATCTCCGGATCAAATGACGAAAAACAAGCCCTGGCCACATCGTGCTGCAGATCAAAATATTCCGAGTCAAAGTAATCCTGGAGTGCTAATGCGCTACGCTTGTGCGTTTCTGCTGATGGCGGAATCTTAACCACAACCTTAAGCCCGGTCCCGGATGGAGAGATGAAACTGACATGAGTGAACTTATCCTCTTCGATCTCTTTTCTGAACTCCTGCAGGTTGTCAACATGATCAAAGTCCAGACAGATCAATCCTGAGTGAGTATCCAGTCCGTCATTGCTTCTGGATGAGAATATTCCAGACCAGCAGATAACCGGAAGCTGCTTCTTGGCCTCTCCTGGGTTTTCAGAGCTCACTACCTGGTTAACCAATTTTTCGTCTTTTCCGTTCCTTATACGCTTAACTATCTGGTTAACACTAGCGTAAGCAGGGTTTTTAGGGGTAGAAATGTTCCTAAAAAGGGAGATCGTCTTGTTCATCATCAATTGATTTACTTGTTTGTACTTCAAGCACTTGGTGCTTTTTAACCTCCCTTTTAGGGATCAATCCGACAGCTTCTGCCTTTTTTCGCTTCCGCTCATCAAGCTCATCCTCCCACCTCCTGTCCGCAAGATAAGTTCTTGCCTTGGGGCGATAGTTCGGATCTTCGTTCTGCAGTACCTGGA